>JABLTH010079854.1_pt1 | contig 56468 bp, 60 predicted proteins | sample 7875711 | NCBI WGS metagenome assembly JABLTH01 (sample SAMN14941262, study PRJNA633318) | bioreactor metagenome | isolation source: bioreactor | place: China | collected 2019-03-05 | reverse complement strand
TCCGTAAACTTCGAGTGCTTCATGTAGAACTCCTTTATCTCAGGAAATTCTACTTCTGATCACCACACTTTTACGGGAGGATTACCAGCCCAACTCCGTCATCCGTCTATGGCTGGCGGCGCAAACAAGCTAAGTCTTTTTGCTCACCAGCAGCAAGCACTGTCCGCAGCACCAATCGGTATCACATCATTCAAGGGACATCTGCGCGCAAACAATTGGCGTCCGCTACTTCCTACCGAGGTCCAATCTGTTGGCATTCCTCGCAATGGTCTGTCTTACTTTGCTGCCGCAGCCGATGATTCTCCGCCCTACTATTGGCTGAAGGATTCCCCATGAGAAGTTCCTTTGACCGCCATCACCCTAACCCCGCAGTCAAGCGGGACGCTGCGCTAAAGCGCCGCGCCCCTTACTTTCGACGTTAGGCCCATCAGATGGTTCATAAGTTGAGTCCTCAAGATAAGTTGCTCTACCAAGCAGTAGATGAAGTGTTGCATTACATTTGGGACCCTATTGGGGTTTCAGGTGTACCCCAGGCCCGCGATGAGTATCACGGATATTTTCCTCATGTCTTTGGGTTGCTTTGTGGTGGGGCAGATGAGCAAACTATTGCCGACTATCTTAGCAACGTCACTTCAGAACGCATGGGCCTTTCGGCAAATCCAAAGCACGACTTGGAAGTGGCCAACATATTGATTGATTGGAAGAATGCAATTAATGAAGAGCTTGCCTAACAAATCAGTCAAGCGGGACGCGCCAGAAGTGCCTTCGATTAGCTCTCTTCAGTTTCGGTGCCCTAGCCAAGTCGGCTGGCGCGCCCCTTACTTACAACGTTAGAGCGCTCAACCCATGCGCAACCAGTATCGCGTCACAAAATACGATCCTTCATTTCGGGACGCTAATGGCGCATTCCTGAAAGACGATTGGACTTCCTATTCCGATATCGGGCGCATCTATAACGGTACGCCGCTGTCCGAGTCGGAGTATCTCTCCGTGGAGAGCGCATATTTGTTGTCGCTTGAGGAATTTCTCTGCGAAGCTGGAATTGATACGCTCCAACTGCGTGGGCTTGAGAACAACGCTCGTCGTACGCTCCCACATTTCATCCAACCACTAGCATTGCTCAGTATTCCCCAATGCGTTGAGTTCGCGCGAATTGCGCTACGTGAAGTTGCTTGGGGTAAGTTGGTTGCGCCCGGGCGGGCTTATGTCCACTTTGGCTACGATTACTACATGTACCTTGGGCTTCCAACGAAGTGCCCAAAATCCATTAAAGCAGCCCACGCCCGTGGTCTGTTTGTCGAGCGATTTCGGTCTCCCTATCTCCGAGAGCGCTCTAACCATGCGGTCCAGGGGACGCTGCGCGATAAAGCCGCGCAGCGCCCCTGACCTTGAACGTTAGACACCATTTTCCTGGAGCACTACCATGGGTCAGAGATATTACGAATTATCAGAAAAACATGTTGAGTTCATCGCTCAACAAAAATTGTTCTTCGTCGGCACCGCCACCTCTGATAGCCGAGTCAATATCTCACCTAAAGGCATGGACTCTTTCCGGGTCATCAACAACAACCGTGTTGTGTGGCTCAATGTAACAGGCAGCGGCAATGAAACAGCAGCGCATGTTCAGCTCAACCCAAGAATGACAATCATGTTTTGTGCGTTTGAAGGCGTACCCCTCATTCTTCGCCTCTACGGCACAGCAAAAGTTATTCACAAAACCAGCCCAGAGTGGCACGAGTTACAAACGCTCTTGCCCTCGCTTCCCGGCGCTCGGCAAATCTTCGACTTCGAAGTCGATTTGGTTCAGTCTTCCTGCGGCATGGCAGTGCCATATTTCAGCTACGAGGGTGATCGTGAGTTGTTGAGTGATTGGGCTGTAAAAAAAGGGGATGAGGGCATCAAAGAGTATTGGGCACAAAAAAATCAATTCAGCCTCGACGGCATTCCAACCCATGTCGTTAAACATGGGAGCTAACATTACGGTCAGGGCCGCTCCTTACCTCTAACGTAGGGATCACATTGACAATCACTCGAATGTACATACAATGTAGTTATGATTAAATTCGAGTGGGACGCGGCCAAAGCCATCTCAAACAAAAAGAAACATGGCGTTTCGTTTGAGGAGGCACAATCTGTTTTCTACGACGAATTTGCTGTGCAATTCTTTGATGAGGGTAGATCCACTTCAGAGGATCGATTTTTAATGCTCGGCTTCAGCGATGAGGCTCGTCTTCTGATTGTTTGTCATTGCGAACGTGACCAAGGCAATACCGTTCGGATCATTTCAGCAAGAAAAGCCACGAAGAGCGAGAGCTACTATTACCAAGGGGTTAAGCCATGAAAACCGATTACGATCTGTCAAAAATGAAATCCCGCAAAAACCCTTATGCGGCAAAACTCAAAAAATCTGTCACGATGCGGTTAAGTGAGGATGTTATTGGTTATTTCAAACAAATGGCCGACGAAAAGGGTGTCCCTTATCAGAGCCTGATCAATCTTTATCTGCGTGACTGTGTATCAAGCCACAGAAAAATTGATATTTCTTGGCATACCTCGCCCTGACTCATCAAGCGGGACGCGCTAAAGCGCGCCCCTTATGTCAAACGTTAGGGCCTTCTTCTTTGTGACGCCGCGCGCTCTCACATCGCAAATCCTCGGCTTGCTTGGCTGGCTGTTGGTTGCGTTCGCCGCTGCGGCGATCGGGGCAATCGCCTCCGTTGATGCAGCGGCGTTTTATGCACAGTTGGGCAAGCCGTCGTGGGCTCCGCCAGCGTGGCTTTTCGGTCCGGTTTGGTCCGCGCTGTACTTCCTTATGGGTGTTTCTGCATGGTTGGTGTGGCGGTCGTCTGGCTCTAACAAGGGTGCGCTGGGCTTGTTCATCGCTCAGCTTGCGGCAAACGCACTTTGGTCGTGGCTGTTTTTCGCCTGGCATCGCGGGGCGCTTGCTGTGGTGGAAGTCCTGGGCCTGCTTGCGCTAATCGTGTGTACCGCAATCACTTTTTGGCGCAGCAGTCGGCTAGCCGCTGTGCTGTTGGTTCCGTACCTGTTGTGGGTAAGCTTCGCATCGTTGCTTACGTGGTCGGTGTGGCAGATGAACCCCAATCTTCTGTGAGGCGCGCTTTGGCAGCCAGGCCTAACCCTTGTATCGAGGGGACAGCTTCCGGCAGGTTTCGCCCGCCCCAGCTGCCCCTCATGTCAAACGTTAGGTGCCGCATGTGAGGGAATCATGGACGTCATGTTGAAGCGAGCTTATGAATATCCAGTCGAAACCGACGGTAAGCGGATTCTTGTAGATCGGCTCTGGCCGCGTGGATTGGCTAAGGACAAAGCCAAGATCGACCTCTGGCTAAAAGACGTGGCACCATCTACCGAGCTTCGCCAATGGTTTGGGCATGACCCAGAGAAATGGCTGGAGTTCAAAAAGCGGTATTGCGCTGAGCTGGAAAATAATCCCGCATTGGCAGAGCTACAAGCGCTTTCGCGTCAAGGAAACATCACCCTTATTTACGCAGCCAGGGATCAGTTGCACAATGAGGCGGTGGTGCTCAAGCAGATTCTGGATCGCAGCACCTAACAATTCATTCAAGCCGACGTCGCTCCGCGGCGCGGCTTAATTCAAACGTTGGGCCACACATGAAAGCCAAGAGATTTCTCAGCCTGGAATGGGATGCGATCGCGGGAATCGTGGCTGCGGTAGCGGCTATCGTTCTTCATTTTTTGCATGTTGTGGACGAGCAAGTCATCTTGCCCATCATTCTTGCCCTGATGGCGTTGCTATTCATCAACTTCATGCGGCATACAAGAAGCAATGAACTCACCGCCGAGCAGGTTGAGCACACGGCTCATACGGTTCAAAGTATCCACTCGGCACTAAAGCATCCTGATGTGCTTCTGGTCGGGCCACGCCACCTGCACTCCACGAACGAGCAATTTGTTAGGCATATGAGCGGAGACACCATTTGGTTCAATGTCTGCCTGTCGATGTACAAGCCACAACCATTGTTTGATGCATTGCTGCGTCCAGCGGTGGACAATCCGATGGTGTCCTCGATCCAGTTCATCCTCGATGAAAGTCAAAAGGATTTATGGCGACAATTCATACAGCCCAGGATTGCTGCCTGTCCCGGTAGCGTGAAGGTGAGAGAGCCCCGCTGGTACCGCTTGGATAAGACTGTTTCCTACATTCTTGCCGATAGCCAACTGAGCGGTGGGACGGAAGCGCTGCTCAGCTTCTGGGGCGAGCCGTTCATGGCACAGGCCAGTGAGCGAGACGTGCCACGCTTCATTTTTCACCTGCAAAAGAATGCTGAGATTCTGCCGCATCTGGTGGAGCTTGAGCGCAGTTATATGCATACTCATCATGAGTAGCGGCACACTGTTGCACTTTGGCCGGCCCAGCTTGGCGCTCAACTCGGACGCTACGCCTGCGGCTCCGCGCCGGTGAGTTCCACTTTATGTTTCATCGGGAGGCTTGATTGCAGCTTGAATGGAGGGAAACCCTCGAGGGTGTCGATTGGCAGGAACTTTCGGCCCTCTATCTGGCGGCGCCGCTGGGCGAGAAGAATCCTGCTGATCTTGAGAAGGCATTCTCAAACAGCATGTTTCGGTTCTTCGTTTACGACGCTGGCCGTTTGGTTGGTGTCGGTCGAGCACTTGCTGACGGTGCGGACTGTTCTTACATCTGTGACGTCGCAGTTCTCCCCACACACCAAGGCATAGGCTTAGGAAAAGAAATCGTCGCAAAGCTCATTGCAGTGTCGGCCGGTCACAAGAAAATCCTGCTTTACTCTGCTCCGGGCAAGGAGTCTTTTTATCGCCGTCTTGGTTTCAAGCGAATGACAACAGCAATGGCCATCTTCGAGAATCAGGCCTCTGCCCTTGAGAGGGGATTGGTCAATGAAACATAACCCTGCGGTTCACCATGAATCACACCTGATGCAGTAAACACCTTAGAGCCTTAAACCAAGGCGTCAAATGAAAGGTGTCATGAGCAGCGGGCGTGATCCGGTGGAATTTTGTAGCACAGGCATCACAATCCGCTAACATAATGGCTTCTCGTCCACGGCAAGCCGAACATCATGGGTCAGCACTATCTCAAACCGCTTTTTGCACCTAAATCGGTCGCCATTTTTGGCGCCAGCGACCGCACCGATGCCGTGGGGCAGATTGTGTTCCAGGGCATGCTGCAGGGCGGCTACCAGGGTGCGCTTTACCCCATTAACCCGAGCCACGCCGAGGTTCAGGGCTGCAAGGCGTATACCTCGCTGGGGCAGATCGGCGAGCCGGTCGACCTGGCGGTGATTGCCACGCCGGCGAAAACGGTGCCGGACATTATCGAGGAATGCGGCAAGCATAACGTCAAGGCGGCGGTGATCATTACCGCCGGTTTCGGCGAAACCGGCCCCGAGGGCCAGGCGCTGGAGCGCGCGGTGGTGGAAAACGCGCAGCGCTACGGCATCCGCCTGATCGGCCCCAACTGCCTGGGCGTGATGCGTCCGGAGATCGGCCTCAACGCCACGTTCAACAAGGGTATCGCCAACCCCGGCAACCTGGCTTTTGTGTCGCAATCCGGCGCGTTGTGCACGGCGATTCTGGATTGGGCCAAATCCAACGACGTCGGGTTTTCCAGCGTGATTTCCATGGGTTCGTCGGTGGATGTGGATTTCGGCGAGATTCTCGATTACCTGGTTTCGGACGTCAAAACCCAGAGCATCCTGCTGTATATCGAGGGCATCCGCAACGCACGCAGTTTCATGAGCGCGATCCGCGCGGCGGCGCGGGTCAAGCCGGTGATCCTGGTCAAGGTGGGGCGCCATGCGGCGGCTTCCAAGGCGGCGATGTCGCATACCGCTTCGCTGGTGGGTTCGGACGATGCGTTTGAGGCCGCGGTGCGGCGCGCCGGCGTGGTGCGCGTGCAGACCATCACCCAACTGTTTTCCGCGGCCAAGGCGCTTTCCTGCGGCTTTCACCCCACCGGCAACCGGCTGGCGATCGTTACCAACGGCGGCGGTCCCGGCGTGATGGCGACGGATTGCGCTTCCGACCTGGGGCTGGTGATGGCGACCCTGTCCGAGGCGACGATAGAACAACTCAACCAGGTGCTGCCGCACACCTGGTCGCACGGCAACCCGGTGGATATCATCGGCGATGCGCAGGCCGACCGTTACCGGCACGCGGTGCAGGCGTGCCTGGAAGACCCCAATGTAGACGGCGTGTTGACCATCCTCACGCCGCAGGCGATGACCAAGCCGCTGGAAGTAGCCGATGCGGTGATCGAACTTTCCAACCGGTACAGCCGCCCGCTGCTGGCCTGCTGGATGGGCGGGGGGCAGGTGGAGGAAGCGCGCGCGGCGTTCAACCAGGCGCGCAAGCCCAGCTTCCGCACCCCGGAACCGGCGGTGGAGGTGTTTTCCTTCCTTTCCGCCTATTACCAGAACCAGAAGCTGCTGATGCAGGTGCCCGGCCCGCTGTCCCACCAGGTGAAGCCGGACGTGGAAGGCGCGCGCATGATCATCGAAGGCGCGCTGCAGGACAGGCGCAAGGTGCTGAACGAGATGGAATCCAAGGCGCTGCTGTCGGCGTTCCATATCCCGGTGGCGCAGACCATGGTGGCGCATTCGCCGAACGAGGCGCTGCTGATCGCGCAGCAGTTGGGTTTCCCGGTGGCGATGAAGGTGAATTCGCCGGACATCACCCACAAAACCGATGCCGGCGGCGTGCGGCTCAACCTGGTCAACGCGCAGGCGGTGCGCGGCGCGTATCACGAGATCATAGAAAGCGTGCGGCAATACCGCCCGGATGCGCAGGTGGAGGGCATCTCCATCGAGCCGATGATCGTGAAGCCGAACGGGCGCGAGCTGATGATCGGCGTGATCAACGACCCGGTGTTCGGGCCGGTGATTACCTTCGGCGCGGGCGGTACCACGGTGGAGATCATGGGCGACCGCGCGGTGTCGCTGCCGCCGCTGAACAGCTTCCTGGTGAAGGATATGATCCAGGGCACGCATGTGGCCCGGATGCTGGGCGCCTTCCGCCACATGCCACCGGTGGATATGGAGGCGCTGGAAAGCGTGCTGCTGCGCGTGTCGGAAATGGCGTGCGAACTGCCGATGCTGATGGAAATGGACATCAACCCGCTGATTGTGGACGAACATGGCGCGCTGGCGGCCGATGCGCGCGTGGTGGTGGAGTTCCGCCAGCCCGGCGCCGATCGTTATGCCCACATGGCGATTTACCCGTATCCGACGCACCTGGTGAGCGAGTGGCAGTTGGCCGACGGCACCAATATGGTGATCCGCCCGATCCGCCCGGAAGATGCCGAACTGGAACAGGAGTTTGTGCACAATCTGTCGGAAGAATCGCGTTATTTCCGCTTCATGAACAGCGTGCAGGAGCTCAGCCAGAGCATGTTGGTGCGTTTCACGCAAATCGACTACAGCCGCGAGATGGCGCTGATCGCCGTGAGCGAGGAGCAGGGCCGAGAGGTGGAACTGGGCGTGACGCGCTATGCCATCAACCCCGATGGCGAAAGCTGTGAATTCGCTCTGGTCATTGCCGATAACATGCGCGGCAAGGGGCTGGGCCACAAGCTGATGATGGCCCTGATGGACGCGGCACGCGCCAAGGGGCTGAAAACCATCGAAGGCCAGGTGCTGAACAACAACGCCGACATGCTGAAACTGATGAAGCGGCTGGGTTTCAGCATTGACCCCAGCCCGGAAGACGACAGCGTCAAGATCGTCCGCAAGGCATTGTAGGCAGGCGCATGCACACGGCTTACCTGACGCATCCGTCCTGTCTCAAGCACGACATGGGCGAGGACCACCCCGAAAGCCCGGCGCGAATTCATGCCATTGAAGACCAACTGATCGCCTCCGGCATGCTTGATTTCCTCTGCCAGTATCAAGCTGCTGCGGCCAGCAGGTAACAATTGCTCCGCGCCCATGCCGCGGAATATGTCGACTGGGTGTTCGGTCAATCGCCGCAGGCCGGGCTGGTGCCTCTGGATGGCGATACGGCAATGAACGCCTATAGCCTGGAAGCAGCGCTGCACGCCGCCGGCGCGGTGGTCAAGGCAGTGGACCTGGTGATGGCCGGCCAAGTGCAGAACGCCTTTTGCAACATCCGCCCGCCGGGGCATCATGCCGGGCGCGCCAGCGCGGCGGGGTTCTGCATTTTCAACAATGTGGCGGTGGGAGCGCTGCACGCGCTGGAACAGCACGGGCTGCAGCGAGTGGCAATCGCCGATTTCGACGTGCACCACGGCAACGGCACGGAAAACATTTTCCATGACGACCCGCGCGTGATGCTGTGCTCGACCTTCCGCCACCCGTATTACCCGTATTGCGGCGCCGACAGCGGCAACGACCACATCATCAACGTGCCGCTGGCCGCGGGCAGCGGCGGGGCGGAGTTCCGCGATGCGGTGACCGGGCACTGGCTGCCGGCGCTGGAGCGGTTCCAGCCGCAGTTGCTGCTGATTTCCACCGGTTTCGATGCGCACCGGGAAGACGACATGGGCGGGCTGGCGTTGCGGGAAGCCGATTACGCCTGGGTGACGGAACTGCTGAAAGATGTCGCCGGGCGCTATGCCCAGGGCCGCATCGTTTCCACGCTGGAAGGCGGCTACGCCCTGCATGCGCTGGGGCGCAGCGTGGCGGCGCATATCAAGAGCCTTGGCGGGCTTTAGCGAAAGCCTGTAAGCTGGAAAGATGACGACATTGAGCCTGCGTTTTCGCCTGAACCTGTTGATCACCGTGCTGATGCTGCTGTTCATGCTGGCGATGGGCACGGTGATCATCAAGGGTACGCGTTCCTCGATCCAGGAAGGCGTGGAAACCGCAACACGGGTCACCACGCAATTGCTGGATACGGTGATTGTCAGCGCGTTCCGTAACCCCGAACTGGGCTCTACGCATGAAGTGCTGCATTCGTTCCTGATTTCGCTTGGGCACGTGCGCAGTAACGATATCCTGTTGTATGACGCGTCCGGCCGGCAGATTTACCATTCGCCGCCTTCCAGGTACCGGGTGGATGAAGAGCCGCCGGCCTGGTTCAGCGTATTGGTGAAGCCCAAGACGGAGACGGTGACACGGCGTATCCAGTATGGCACGCTGGTGATCACTTCCAATCCCGGCGGCGCCATCCGTGAAGCCTGGAGTGCGCTGAAGCCGCTGTTGTGGATGGCAGGCATCTTTTTTGTCCTGGTGAACCTGGTGGTGAACTGGAAGCTGAGCCGCGCCTTGCTGCCGATGAGCGGTATCCTGGAAGCCATCCACCGCATGGGGCAGGGCGATCTGGCGGCCAGGCTGCCGCGTTACGACCTGCCGGAGTTAAATCACATCGGGCAGAGCTTCAATCGCATGGCCGCCTCGCTGGAAACCAGCACCGAGGAAAGCCGCCGCCTGGCGCTGATCGTCCAGCAAACGGGCGATGCCATCATGATGCACGACCTGGAGGGCCGCATTTCGCTGTGGAACCCGGCGGCGGAGCGCCTGTTCGGCTACGCGGCGCAGGACATCGTCGGCCAGTTGGCCACGTTGCTGATGCCGCCGGGGCGGGAGCAAGAGTTGAAGCAGAATCTGGCGGTAATTGCCGAACGGCGGCTGATCGATAATTTTGAAACGCAGCGCCTGGCCAAGGATGGCAAGTTGCTGGACGTGGCGCTGTCCGCCGCGCCGCTGATTGATCCGCACGAAAACCGGGTGATCGGCGAGATTTGCAGCATGCGCGACGTCACCGAGCACAAGCGGGTGGAAGAGGCCGAACGCAAGCTGGAGGAAAACCGCCAGTTGACGCAGCTGATTCGCCGCCATATCGAAGACGAGCGGCGCAGCCTGGCGCGCGAGTTGCATGATGAACTGGGGCAGTATGTCACCGCCATCAAGACGTTTGCCGTGGCGATAGCCAACAAGGCGGAAAAGACCTTGCCGGAGGTGGCGTCGGGCGCGCAGACCATTGTTGCGGCGGCCAACCATATCTATGACGGCATGCACAATATCATCCGCCAGTTGCGTCCGGGTGCGCTGGATAACCTGGGGCTGACGGAAACGCTGCAGGATGCGGTCACGCAGTGGCAGTCGCAGCATCCGCACATCCGCTTTGTGCTGAATCTGGAAGGCAAGCTGGATACGCTGGGCGAAAGCATCAACATCAATCTGTACCGCATCGTGCAGGAGTCGGTAACCAATGCGCTGAAATATTCCGGCGCGGGGGAAATTTGTATCGCGCTGGCGCGAACTCCTGAGAATCGCGTCAGTCTGACAGTTAGCGACAATGGCGTGGGGGTGAATGTGTGCAATGTGGACCAGACCCGCCATTTCGGCCTGCTGGGCATGCGCGAGCGCGCCCAGGCGCTGGGCGGGGTGTTCGATATCCAGTCGGCGCCGGAGCAGGGCGTGTGCATCCATGTGGAAATACCCGCGGAAATTTCTGGAGAGGCGAGGGGATGATTAATGTAATGCTGGTGGATGACCATGCCGTGGTGCGCATGGGGTTCAAGCTGCTGCTGGATTCGGCGTCGGACATCAAGGTGGTGGCCGAGGCGGAGAGCGGTGAGCAGGCCATCAAACTGTACGGCGAGGTACAGCCCGATGTGGTGGTGATGGACATTACCATGCCCGGCATCGGCGGGCTGGAGGCGATCGAGCGCATCATGGCCAAGGACCCGCGCGCGCGGATACTGGTACTGTCGGCGCACGAGGATTCGGTGCATCCAAAACGGGTGTTGAATGCGGGCGCGCTGGGCTACCTGACCAAGCGCAGCGCGGCGGAAGAGTTGATCAAGGCGATCCAGACCGTGGCCGGACGCAAAAAATATATCGAGGCGGGCATTGCCCAGCAAATGGCGATCCAGCAGTTGTCCGGCGAGCAGAACCCGGTGGACGTGCTGTCGGCGCGGGAGTTCGAGGTATTCATCGCCCTGGCCAAGGGCAAGACCACCAATGAAATCGCGGATACGTTATGCCTGAGCCCGCGCACGGTGGGCACGCACCTCTACAACATCAAGCAGAAGCTGGGCGCCTCGACGTCGGCGGATTTGGCGCTGACCGCGATGCGTTGCGGGCTGATCGACCCCTGAGCGGGGTCAGCTGTCAACGACTGGCGTCGGGGTGATTTCCACCCGATTGCGGCCGTTGGCTTTTGCCGCATACAGCGCCTGGTCGGCACGTGCCAGCATGGCGCTGATGTCGGCTTCATGCTCCGCCAGCGTGGATGCGCCGATGCTGACGGTGACCTTGAGCAGCAATGCTTCGTAGGGGATGATGGTGTCTTCGATGGCCTTGCGCAGCCGCTCTGCCAGCATTTTCGCTTCGACGATGCCGGCATGGGGCAGCAGGATGACGAATTCTTCGCCGCCATACCGCGCCAGCACATCGGATTTCCGCAATGTCCTGGTGCCTACGCGCACCACGGCTTTTAATACTTCATCGCCCGCGGCGTGGCCGTGGGTGTCGTTGACCAGCTTGAACTTGTCCAGGTCCAGCATCAGCACCGTCAGCGCCTGTCCATAGCGGTGGGCGCGGGCACATTCCACCTTGGCCTGGTCGTCGAAATAACGGCGGTTGTAGGCACCGGTCAGCGGGTCCTTTTGCGACAGCGCGGAAAGCCGCTGCTCCGACTGGTACAGTTCGTAAGACAGCGTGGCCAGCCAGTAGATGATCAAGGGGGAAACCGAAGCCGACACCATGGCCCCGATCAGCAGGTCGTTGCTTAACAGCTGGCCCTTGAGCAGCAGGTCGTAAACCGCTGTCATGCCAATGGAAGCGCACACCGACAGCAGACTTGCCACCAGCGTCACCCCCAGGCTTCCGAACCTTCTAATCAAGATGCGTATCATGGTGATGTCCCGATCACTTTGGTTTTATTGGTTGTCCATTTAACGCTCAGTATACCGCTGGCAATAATCAGCGCAATTGCCGCCCAGTTGGAGGGCGATAAATGTTCGTTCCACAGCAGCACGTCGAACAGGCAGGCGAAGAGTACGGTGCTGTAAGCCAGGCTGCCCGCGGTCAGCGGATTGCCTTCGCCGTAGGCCTTGGTCATGCATAGCTGCGCGGCGGTTGCCGAGGCGCCCAGGCCGACCAGCAGCGGCAGGTCGGAGAAGGCCAGCGGCTGGAAGCCGGCGGCCAGCATCCACAAACCGCTGCCGAGCAGCGACACCAGGGTGAAATAAAACACGATGCGCCAGGCCGGTTCGCCATAATGCCCCAGTTGCGCGACCTGGGTATAGACGAACCCGGCTACCACCCCGGAAAGCAGCCCCGGGCCGCTGGCAGACAGGGCTTGCCAGTGCATTTCCGGATTCAGCAGCAGGAACACGCCGATGAACCCGGTGATGACTGTCACGATCAGGATCGGTTGGAAGCGTTCCTTCAGCATCAGGGCGGTAAAAATCGCCATGAAGATCGGCGAGGTGTAATTGAGCGTGATCGCCGTCGCCAGCGGCAGGTGGGTGATGGCATAAAAAAACAGCATCAGCGCGATGAAGCCGTTGAAGCTCCTGGAAAGATGCAGCAGCAAGTGCGGCGTGGCCAGCGTGGTCGAGCGTGAAAAAGCGAAAGCCAGGATGACCAGGAAACCGAACAGCGAACGGTAGAACACCAGTTCCGCCGTGGAAAAATGGCTGGAACCCAGCTTGACGCACACCCCCATCACGGCAAAAAGCAGCCCCGCAGCGAGCATCCACAGGCTGGTGAAGGCGGGGTTGTGTCGCATGGGCGCTAGGGAGACCCTGAATAAACGGCTACGCGGGCGAATTGCTGCGTTGCGCGGTGCTCGCCCACTCGCCTATCTGTGAGATATGTCTCGTGTTCTGCGCTCCGTGCGCCTTGCACTTCATCCCGCTCGCTCATTTATTCAGCGTCTCCCTAGATGTGCGGCTCCAACTGCTGGCGCACCCAGCGATGGAAATGCTCCATGCCGTCTTCCATCGGGTGCTGGTACGGGCCGTATTCATCCCGGCCTTGCGCGTAAAGATGGTTGCGCCCGTCTTGCATGCGCTGGCAGAGTTCTTCGTCTTCCAGCGCGGTTTCCTTGTAGGCGGCCTGTTCGGCTTCGATGAACTCGCGTTCGAACAGCGCGATGTCTTCCGGGTAGTAGAACTCGACCACGTTGGTGCAGGAAGTCGGCCCGCGCGGAATAATGTTGGAAACCACCAGCACGTGCGGGTACCACTCGATCATCAGGAACGGGTAATACACCAGCCAGATGGCGCCGTATTTGGGCGCGGCGCCGCCGGTGTATTTCAGTACCTGCTCCTGCCAGCGCTGGTAGACCGCCGAGCCGGATTTGCTCAAGCCGCGGTTGATGCCGACCGACTGCACGCTGTACCACTGGCCGAATTCCCATTTCAGGTCATTGCAGTCCACGAAGTTGCCCAGGCCGGGATGGAAGGGGACGACGTGGTAGTCTTCCAGGTAGACTTCGATGAACGTCTTCCAGTTGAAGTTGTATTCGTCAATCATCACCCGGTCCAGCACGTGGCCGCTGAAATCGAAATCCTTGAGAAAACCCAGTTGCGCGAGGTCGTCGGAAACCTGGCGTTGGCCCTCGAACAGCAGGCCGTTCCAGTTCTGCAGCGGCGTCTGGTCGAGATGCAGGCAGGGTTTTTCGCTGAAGTGCGGGGCGCCCATGAGTTGGCCGTGCAGGTCGTAAGTCCAGCGGTGCAGCGGGCAGACGATATTTTTTGCGGTGCCGCGACCTTTCAGCATTACCGCCTGGCGGTGGCGGCAGATATTGCTCAGCAGTTCGATGCCATGGCTGCTACGTACCAGTGTTTTGCCGTGGTTCATCCATTCCAGCGTATGGAAGTCGCCGATATTGGGTACCATCAGTTCGTGCCCGATATAGTTCGGCGCCTGGCTGAACAGTACCTGCTGCTCCAGCGCATAGATGGCCGGGTCAACATACCAGGAAACGGGCAGCTGTACTCCGGCTGAGGTTGAACGCGAGGCCGCGGCAAGCGGGTTGGCGGATGTGGGTAGGGCAAAACCGGACATAAGTCTTGCAATAATTAATGGCTGGGAATGAGCGCGCCATTCTGCCCTAACGGCTAAAATTTTCAAGCCCATGACGGCGTGCGGCCCTGCATATGAGGCAGGATGCTGTTATATTTCCCAATCCAATTTCAGCGTTTCAAACCATGGTTTCTGATGCAGCAGACATTGAGCGCCGTTTCGGCGGCGTGGCGCGCCTGTACGGGCGGCCGGCCCTGGATCGCTTCCTGGCGGCGCACGTGTGCGTGATCGGGGTGGGCGGGGTGGGTTCGTGGGCGGCGGAGGCGCTGGCCAGAAGCGGGGTCGGTCGACTTACCCTGATCGACCTCGACCATATTGCCGAATCCAATACCAACCGCCAGATTCATGCACTGGGCGACGAATACGGCAAAGCCAAGGTACAGGCCATGGCGGAACGTGTGCTGGCAATCAATCCGGCATGCCGGGTGAATGCCGTGGAGGAATTTGTCGAACCGGATAATCTGACCGAATTGCTGGACCGCGGCTACGATTTCGTGCTGGATGCGATAGACCAGACCCGCGTCAAGGCGGCCTTGGTCGCCTGGTGCAAGGCGCGCGGCGTCAGGCTGGTGACTACTGGCAGCGCCGGCGGGCAGACGGATCCGGCGCGCATCAAGGTTGATGATTTGTCCAGGACCATCCAGGACCCGCTGGCGGCAAGGGTGCGCAGTTTGTTGCGTAAAGAATACGGTTTCCCCAAGGATGCAAAAAAGAAATTCGGCGTTGAATGCGTGTTTTCCGAAGAGCCGCTGAAATATCCGGCGGCGGAAGCCTGTGCGGCCGGGCAGGGTAGCGCGCCGGCGGGCCTGAGCTGCGCCGGATTCGGCTCTTCGGTGTGCGTGACGGCGACGTTTGGATTGGTCGCTACGTCAAGGGTGCTCGCGGGGCTTGCGGAGTAGCCGTTTTCCTTTTGGAATCTTGCCCGAAGCCGGGTTTTCATATAACCTCTACACAATAATAAAAATCCCATCATTTTTAATGCGTGTGAGTTTAATGAGTGCGAGGACAAAATGAAAAATCCGCTTGATACCATTGGTGGCACCGTGATCTCGGGTCTGGTCCTGACGCTGGTGCTGGTTTTGTTTCTGAAAAACTTCATTCTGGCGGGGGTGTGATATGGAATTCGTCCCTGCAATTGCGCGTTGGGTGCATTTCCTGGCGGGTGTCACCTGGATCGGGCTGCTTTATTACTTTAATTTGGTGCAAGTGGCCGCGTTGAAAGATGCGGCGGCTGACGGTACGGCGGCGGGCATTACCAAGCATGTGGCGCCGCGCGCGCTGTTCTGGTTCCGCTATGCGGCCATTGTGACCTGGCTGGCGGGCGCTGCGTTGCTCGGTGCCAACTTCGTGCCGGCGTTTACCCTGCAAGGGCCGTATGCGGCGATTGGTGTTGGCGCATGGCTGGGCACCATCATGCTGTTTAACGTGTGGGTGCTGATCTGGCCTAACCAGCAAAAAATCCTGGGCATCAAACCTGCCACGGACGATGAAAAGGCCAAGGCGCGACGCGTGGCATTTCTGGCATCGCGAACCAATACCGCGCTGTCCATCCCGATGCTGTTTTTCATGGCAAACGGTTTGAGCCACAGCATTTTCTGAATTTGATTTTTTGGTAGCTGCACCACGGCGGCTTGCAGCCGCCGTTTGTTTTTTATCAGGCTGGATGAATGATGACGCAACATTTGATGAATACCTATGGACGTCAGCCCGTCACTTTTGTGAAGGGCGAAGGCGTGTGGCTGTGGGATGACCAGGGCAAGCGCTATCTGGACGCGCTTGCGGGCGTTGCGGTGAATGGCCTCGGCCATGCGCATCCCGGCCTGGTGTCCGCGATCAGTGAACAGGCCGCCCGGCTGATCCACGTTTCCAATATTTACCGGATCGCCGAGCAGGTACAACTGGCAGACCGCATCACCGCGCTTGCCGGCATGGACAAGGCGTTTTTCTGCAATTCCGGTTGCGAGGCCAACGAAGCGGCGATCAAGCTGGCGCGTTTGCACGGCCACAACAAAGGGATCGAGAACCCGGCCATTGTGGTGATGGACAAGGCATTCCACGGCCGTACCCTGGCAACGTTGTCGGCCACCGGCAACCGCAAGGTGCAGGCCGGCTTCGAGCCGCTGGTGCCGGGTTTCGTGCGCGTGCCGTTCGACGACCTGGACGCGGTGCGGCATGTGGCCGAGCACAACCCCAACGTGGTGGCGGTGCTGGTGGAACCGGTGCAAGGCGAAGGCGGCGTGGTGATCCCGCAGGACGCCAAGGCTTACCTGCAGGGCTTACGCAGCATCTGCGACGACAACGGCTGGCTGTTGATGCTGGACGAGGTACAAAGCGGTATCGCGCGTACTGGCACCTGGTTTGCCTTCCAGCACGGCGCGATCAAGCCGGACGTCATGACGCTGGCCAAGGGGCTGGGCTCCGGCGTGCCGATTGGCGCGTGCCTGGCGCGTGGTGAGGCTGCCGATGTGTTCCATCCGGGCAATCACGGTTCGACCTTCGGTGGTAATCCGCTCGCCTGTGCCGCGGCGCTGGCGACTTTGGATGCCATAGAAAAACAAGGGTTGTGCCAGCACTCCGAGCAACTTGGCAACTGGATCAAGCAGGCGTTCCTGGAGCAGTTCAAGGGTGTTGCCGGTGTAGTGACCGTGCGCAATGCCGGCCTGATGGTCGGCATCGAACTGGATCGCCCGTGCGGCGACCTGGTCAAGCAGGCGCTGGCCGCCGGGCTATTGATCAACGTGACGGCGGACAAGGTGATTCGTCTGCTGCCGCCGCTGGTGATGAGCCAGGAAGAAGCCGGACAACTGGTGGCCACACTTGCCCCGCTGGTAAAAAACTTTTTGAGCCAATAATTTTTGAGCCAATCATCATGGCAATTAAACATTTTTTGCAATTCAAGGATTTGAGTCGCGAGGAGCTCGACTACCTGTTCGAGCGTGCCCGCGTCATCAAGGCACAGTTCAAGGCCTACCAGCAGTACTGGCCGCTGACCGACCGCACCCTGGTGATGATCTTCGAGAAGGCCAGCACGCGCACCCGCTTGAGTTTCGAAGCCGGCATGCAGCAGCTCGGCGGCTCGGCGATCTACCTTAACACGCGCGATTCGCAGCTGGGTCGCGGCGAACCGGTGGAGGACGCAGCACAGGTGATCTCGCGCATGTCGGACATCGTCATGATCCGGACTTTCGAGCAGGAGATCATCGAGCGCTTTGCCGCCAACTCGCGCGTGCCGGTGATCAACGGGCTGACCAACGAGTACCATCCGTGCCAGATCCTGGCCGACATCTTCACCTTCATCGAGCACCGGGGCCCGATTCAGGGCAAGACCGTGGCATGGATCGGCGACTCCAACAACGTCTGCAACACCTGGTTGCAGGCGGCGGAAGTGCTGGATTTCAATGTGCACGTTTCCACGCCGCCCGGCTACGAGGTGGAACAGGAGCGCGCCGGCCTCTATGGCCACGAGCACTACGAGGAGTTCGCCGACCCGATGGAAGCTGCGCGCGGCGCCGACCTGGTCACCACCGACGTGTGGACCTCGATGGGCTTCGAGGCGGAAAACGAAGAGCGCATGCGCGACTTCGCCGACTGGCAGGTGGACGGCGACATGATGAAGGTTGCGGCCAAAGACGCGCTGTTCATGCACTGCCTGCCGGCGCACCGCGGCGAAGAAGTGGCGGCGGAAGTGATCGACGGTCCGCATTCGGTGGTGTGGGATGAAGCGGAAAATCGCCTTCACACCCAGAAGGCTTTAATGGAGTACCTTTTGCTGGGGAAGATTAAGGCGTAACAAGGGGTGGCGTGAAGGCGATTTCGGCGCAGGCTAACCTCGGCGTAGCCGATGTTAAGCCGCGAAGTGGCGGCCGTAGCCAAAACAGACTGCACACGCAAAAGGCTCTCATGGAATATTTAATGTTAGGAAAAGTGAAGTAATGAGCGACATCAAAAAAGTAGTACTCGCCTATTCCGGCGGGCTGGATACCTCGGTCATCCTGAAATGGCTGCAGGACGAATACAAGTGCGAAGTGGTGACCTTTACCGCCGACATCGGCCAGGGCGAGGAACTGGAACCGGCGCGCGAAAAAGCCAAGAAGTTCGGCATCAAGGAAATCTACATCGACGATCTGCGCGAGGAATTCGTGCGCGATTTCGTGTTCCCCATGTTCCGCGCCAACACCGTGTATGAAGGCGAATACCTGCTGGGCACCTCCATCGCGCGCCCGCTGATTGCCAAGCGCCTGATCGATATTGCCAGGGAAACCAAGGCCGATGCCATATCGCACGGCGCTACCGGCAAGGGCAACGACCAGGTGCGTTTTGAACTGGGAGCTTATGCGCTCAACCCGAACATCAAGGTGATCGCCCCGTGGCGCGAGTGGGACCTGCTGTCCCGTGAAAAGCTGCTGGCTTATGCCGAAAAACACGGCATCCCGGTTGAGATGAAGCACAAGCAAGGCGGCAGCCCGTATTCCATGGACGCCAACCTGCTGCACATCAGCTACGAAGGCCGCCACCTGGAAAACCCGGCAGCAGAAGCCGAGGAAGACATGTGGCGCTGGACGGTGAGCCCGGAAAAGGCACCGGACGCAGCCGAGTACCTAGACATCGAGTACGTCAACGGCGACCCGGTGGCGCTCAACGGCAAGAAGCTGGCGCCGCACGAACTGCTGGCCGAACTGAATCGCCTGGGCGGCAAGCACGGCATCGGCCGCCTCGACCTGGTGGAAAACCGCTACGTTGGCATGAAGTCGCGCGGCTGCTACGAAACCCCGGGCGGTACCATCATGCTGCGTGCCCACCGCGCCATCGAATCGCTGACCCTGGACCGCGAAGTCGCCCACTTGAAGGACGACCTGATGCCGCGCTACGCCAGCCTGATCTACAACGGCTACTGGTGGAGCCCGGAGCGCGTGGCGCTGCAAACCTTGATCGACCACACGCAGAAGAGCGTCAACGGCTTCGTGCGTATTAAACTGTACAAGGGCAATGTCATTGTGGTTGGCCGCGACAGCAAGACCGATTCGCTGTTCGACCCGACCATCGCCACGTTTGAAGACGACGCAGGTGCCTACGACCAGAAGGACGCGGGCGGCTTCATCAAACTCAACGCCCTGCGCATGCGCATCGCGGCCAACCTCAAGAACAGAAAGGCTTAAATCATGGCTCAATTCGACAATGTCAGCGTCAAGAAAAAAGCAAATGTCTATTTCGACGGCAAGTGCGTCAGCCACACCCTGCTGATGCCAAACGGCACGCGCTGCACCGTGGGCGTGATTTTCCCCAGCACGCTGACCTTCAACACCGGTTCGCCGGAACTGATGGAAATCAACCTGGGCGAATGCAAGGTGCGTCTCAAGGGTGAAGAACGCTGGACAACCTACAAGGCAGGCGACAAGTTTGCCGTGCCGGGCAATTCCAGCTTCGATATTGAAACCACCGAAATGCTGGACTACGTCTGCCATTTTGAATAATGCGGCGGCTTGCGCTTGCCCGGGCTGCGTTGCGAGTGCTTGCCGTACTTAATGTACTGTTTGCGCACTAACGCCTTGCCCGGCCGGCGTACAAACCAGCCGTTTTTAGGAGACTACAATGCCTTCATTTGACATCACGTCCGAAGCCGACATGGTCGCGTTGAAGAACGCGATTGACGTGGCCGACCGTCAGATCACCAATCGCTACGATTTCAAGGGCACCTCGGCCAAGGTTGAGCTGAACGAAAAAGACAAGCTGATTACCCTGTACGGCGATTCCGATTTCCAGCTCGACCAGATCAAGGACATCCTGTTCCCGGCGATGGAGAAAAAGGAAGCCGAGAGCAGCAAGCGCATGGATTTACAGGACGTGCAGAAGATTTCCGGCAACAAGGTCAAGCAGGCAATGAAAATCCGCGATGGCATTGACAGCGACCTGGCGAAGAAAATTGTCAAACTGATCAAGGATTCCGGCCTCAAGGTGCAGGCCAGCATCCAGGGCGACGAAATCCGCGTCAACGGCGCCAAGCGCGATGTGCTGCAAGACGCCATTGCGTTGGTACGGAAATCCATCACGGATTTTCCATTGAAATACGGTAATTTTAGAGACTAGAACAGCATGGCTGCAAAAACGCTTTACGATAAATTGTGGGAATCCCACGTGGTGCATCAGGAAACTGACGGCACGGCGCTGATCTGGATAGACCGCCACCTGGTACACGAAGTGACCAGCCCGCAGGCCTTTGAGGGACTGAAGCTGGCTGGCCGCAAACCGTATCGGGTGCAATCCATCCTGGCAGTGCCGGATCACAATGTGCCGACCACAGACCGTTCCCATGGCATCGCCGACCCCATTTCGCGCCTGCAAGTGGATACGCTGGATCAGAACTGCGCCGAGTTCGGCGTCACCGAATTCAAGATGGACGATGTGCGCCAGGGCATTGTGCATGTCATCGGCCCGGAGCAGGGCGCGACCCTGCCCGGCATGACCGTGGTCTGCGGCGATTCGCATACCAGTACCCACGGCGCGTTCGCCGCATTGGCGCATGGCATCGGCACTTCTGAAGTGGAACACGTGCTGGCCACGCAATGCCTGGTAGCGAAAAAATCCAAAGCCATGCAAGTCAAGGTGGAAGGCGTGCTGCAAAAAGGCGTAACGGCAAAAGACATCGCACTGGCTGTGATCGGCAAGATCGGCACCGCGGGCGGCACCGGCTACGCCATCGAATTCGCCGGTTCGGCGATCCGCGCGCTGTCCATGGAAGGCCGCATGACGCTGTGCAACATGGCGATCGAGGCAGGTGCTCGCGCCGGCATGGTGGCAGCCGATGACACCACCATCAATTACGTGAAAGGCCGCCCGTTTGCCCCCAAGGCCGAGCAATGGGATGCCGCTGTGGCGTACTGGAAAACCTTGCACAGCGATGACGGTGCCAAGTTTGATGCCGTGGTGGAACTGGATGCTGCCGCAATCCAGCCGCAGGTCACCTGGGGCACCTCGCCGGAAATGGTGGTGGGCGTGGATGGTCGCGTACCTGCTCTGGCAGAAGCAAGGAACGAGGTGCAAAAGAGCGATTGGGAACGAGCCTATGCCTACATGGGCGTGGCCGCCAATACGCCGATCAGCGACATCAAGATCGACAAGGTATTCATCGGCTCTTGCACCAATTCCCGCATCGAAGACCTGCGTGCAGCAGCCAGCGTGGCCAAGGGCCGCAAGGTGGCCGCCAACGTCAAGCTGGCGATGGTGGTGCCGGGTTCCGGTCTGGTCAAGGCACAGGCTGAGGCCGAAGGGCTGGATAAGATATTCAAGGACGCCGGTTTCGAATGGCGCGAGCCAGGCTGTTCCATGTGCCTGGCGATGAATGCCGACCGTCTGGAGCCGGGCGAGCGTTGCGCCTCCACCTCCAACCGCAACTTCGAGGGGCGGCAGGGGCAGGGCGGGCGCACCCATCTGGTGAGCCCGGAAATGGCGGCGGCGGCAGCGATTGCCGGCCATTTTGTTGACGTCCGGCAACTCGTTTAATTAAGCGGAGGATAGATGAACAAGTTTATCGCTTTTATCGCCATGGCCTTGATCCTGGCTGGTTGCAACACCGTGAAAGGTGTGGGCAAGGACCTGGAAAAAGCTGGCGAAGCCATACAGAAATCAACTAAATAATATGCAAGCATTTACGACATTAAACGGGCTGGTGGCACCGCTGGATCGCGCCAACGTGGATACCGACGCCATCATCCCCAAGCAATTCCTGAAATCCATCAAGCGCAGCGGCTTCGGCCCCAACGCGTTTGACGAATGGCGCTACCTCGACCACGGCGAACCGGGCATGGATAACAGCAAGCGTCCGCTCAACCCAGATTTTGTGCTCAACCAGCCGCGTTACCAGGGTGCTTCGGTACTGCTGGCGCGTGAAAACTTCGGCTGCGGCTCCAGTCGCGAGCATGCGCCGTGGGCGCTGCTGGATTACGGTTTCCGTGCCGTGATTTCCTCCAGTTTTGCCGATATTTTCTTCAACAACTGCTTCAAGAACGGCATCCTGCCCATCGTGCTGGATGCGGCGATTGTGGACCAGTTGTTCAAGGAGGTGGCGGCGACGGAAGGCTACAAGCTGACCGTGGACCTGGAACAGCAGACCGTCACCACGCCGTCCGGCCAATCGTTTGGCTTCAACGTGGATGCACACCGCAAGTACTGCCTGCTGAACGGGTTTGACGACATTGGCTTGTCATTGCGCCATGCCGACAAAATCAAGGAATTCGAGGCGAAGCACAAAGCTGCCCAGCCGTGGCTATTTAACTAACTGTATCTGGAAGAGTTTCATGAAAATCGCAGTATTACCGGGTGACGGCATTGGTCCTGAAATCGTGGCGCAAGCCGTTAAGGTTTTGCGCGCGCTGAATATTGGCCTGGAAATGGAAGAGGCTCCCATCGGCGGTGCCGGTTACGAGGCCGCCGGCGACCCGTTGCCGGAAGCCACGCTCAAGCTGGCGAAAGCAGCCGATGCCGTGCTGCTCGGCGCTGTGGGCGACTGGAAGTACGACAAGCTGGAACGCCACCTGCGCCCGGAGCGCGGGCTGTTGCGGATAAGAAAAGAACTCAACCTGTTCGCCAACCTGCGTCCGGCGCTGCTGTACCCGGAACTGGCGTCCGCTTCCACACTGAAGCCGGAAGTGGTATCTGGGCTCGACATCATGATTGTGCGCGAACTCACCGGCGACATCTACTTCGGCCAGCCGCGCGGGATTTCGACTTTGGAAAACGGCGAGCGCGAAGGCATCAACACCATGCGTTACAACGAAACGGAAATCCGCCGCATTGGTCGCGTCGCGTTCGATATCGCCATGAAGCGCAACAAGAAGGTGTGCTCCGTGGACAAGGCCAACGTGCTGGAAACCACCGAACTGTGGCGCCAGGTGATGATCGAGTTGTCCAAAGACTATCCAGAGGTGGAACTCAGCCACATGTACGTGGACAACGCGGCCATGCAGTTAGTCAGGGCGCCCAAGCAGTTCGACGTGATGGTGACCGGCAACATCTTCGGCGACATCCTGTCCGACGAAGCCTCCATGCTGACGGGCTCCATCGGCATGCTGCCGTCCGCTTCGCTGGACGCCAACAACAAGGGCATGTACGAGCCCAGCCATGGCTCCGCCCCAGACATCGCCGGCAAGGACGTGGCCAACCCCTTGGCGACCATCCTGTCCGCCGCCATGATGCTGCGCTACACCTTCAACGACGAAGCCAATGCGATTCGTATTGAGACCGCGGTGAAGAAAGCGCTGGCGCAAGGCTACCGCACTGCGGATATCTACACTGACGGCTGCAACAAGGTCGGTTGCAATGCCATGGGCGACGCAGTCGTCGCGGCCCTGTAAGGAAAATCATGATGAGAGTTGGTTTTATCGGTTGGCGCGGCATGGTGGGTTCGGTGCTGATGCAGCGCATGCGCGAGGAGCGCGATTTCGACCTGATTGATCCGGTGTTCTTCACCACCTCCAACCCCGGCGGCAAAGGCCCGGACGTGGGCAAGGAAGTGCCGCCGCTGAAGGATGCGAAGGACATCGCCGAGCTAAAAGCGATGGACGCGATCATCTCTTGCCAGGGTGGCGACTACACCACCGAGATTTTCCCCAAGCTGCGCGCCGACGGCTGGAAAGGCCATTGGATTGACGCGGCTTCCACCCTGCGCATGGAACAAGATGCGGTCATCATCCTCGACCCGGTGAACCTGAACGTGATCCAGGATGCGCTGGCCAAGGGCGGCAACAACTGGATCGGCGGCAACTGCACGGTCAGCCTGATGCTGATGGCGCTGGGCGGGCTGTTCCGCGAAAACCTGGTGGACTGGGCGACCTCCATGACCTATCAGGCGGCCAGTGGCGCCGGCGCGCAGAACATGCGCGAACTGCTGAAACAGATGGGCGAGGTGCACCGCGTGGCACAGGATATGTTGCGTGATCCGGCTTCGGCGATCCTCGACATTGACCGCGAGGTGGCGGGTACGTTGCGTGACGAAAAGCTGCCCACCGCGCATTTCGGCGTGCCGCTGGCCGGTTCGTTGATCCCCTGGATTGATAAAGACCTGGGCAACGGCCAGAGCAAGGAAGAATGGAAGGGCGCTGCCGAAACCAATAAGATCCTCGGCCGCGAAGCCAACCCGACGCCGATCGACGGCCTGTGCGTGCGCATTGGCGCCATGCGCTGCCATTCGCAGGCGCTGACCATCAAGCTGAAACAGGATGTGCCGCTGGACGAGATCAGCGCCATCATCGCCTCCGCCAACGACTGGGTGAAAGTGGTGCCCAACGAGCGCGAGGCCAGCATGAAGGAACTGACTCCGGCTGCGGTAACCGGCACGCTGTCGGTGCCGGTGGGGCGCCTGCGCAAGATGAGCATGGGCGGCGAATACCTGTCGGCATTTACCGTGGGCGACCAGTTGTTATGGGGCGCGGCGGAGCCGTTGCGCCGCATGTTGCGAGTGTTGCTGGCAAATTGACGGGCATATGCCAGGGCGTGTTAGAGTGGCGCAACAATACCGGGCGTGAGCGTGGCGCCCGCTAAAGATGAAGATAAGGGTGAGAGCATGCATAAACTGAAACTGCAGCATTTTCTACTGGCCGCCTCTTTATCACTGGGTGCACAAGCCGCGCATGCCGCGTCGCTGGGTGCGCTCACCGTGCTTTCCAACATAGGGCAGCCGCTCCATGCGGAAATCGACATCATTCCCGCCAGCGAGCAGGAACTGGCCACAGTGTCAGCCAAACTGGCTTCGGCAGCGGTATTCGCAGAACACGGCGTGCAACTGTCGGCGGAGCTTTCCTCTGTCCAGTTTGACGTGGACACACGCCCGGATGGCAAGCCGGTATTGCGGCTGAGCACGATTGAAGCCATCACCAGCCCGTCGCTCGACCTGTTGATAGACCTGACCTGGGATGGCGGCAGTCTGGTGAACAAATATGCCGTACCGCTGGAAGCGGCGCCAGCCGAAGATGCCGAGGCTGAAGTCGCCTTGCCGGCGCTGGCAGAAGAGCTCCCCTACCAGGCATTGACGGACGAAGAGATTGAGGCTGATCGCCAGACTGAAGACGTCGCCATCGCTGAAGACCTGGGCGAACTGCAAGAGGTGCTCCCGGCGGAAAACATGTCGGAAGACGCGCCTGCCGCAGAAGTTGCCGATACCATTCAGGCCGCACCTGCCGGAGCAGTAGAACCTGCTGCGGAGTCCACGGCGGCGGCGCTCCCGGATTACACCGTGGAAAGCGGCGATACCCTGCGCAACATCGCGGTGCAGAAAAGCGTGGACGGTACCAGCCTGGAACAGTTGATGGCAGGGCTTTATCGCGCTAATCCCCATGCCTTTGTCAAAGGCGACATGAATCGCCTGAAGACGGGCGTGATCCTGCATGCGCCAAGTACCAGTGAAATCAAGGCAATCAACCAGGCCGATGCTGAACGCGAAGTTCACATGCATGCGAAAAACTGGAACGTCTACCGCAACAAGCTGGCCGGCACGGTGGCCAGGGCGGAACCGGCCAGGGACGAACAGACCTCTGCCCAATCCGTCAGCGGCAAGATTGATTCGGTGCAGGATCAGGCCGCGGCTAGCGGTGCACGGGACGTGGTCAAGCTGTCTGGCGCAGATGCCGACAACATCGGCAAAGCGGGGAAAGGCAAGCAGAGCAAGTCCGAACTGGAAGAGGAGCTGATTGCCCGCGACAAGGCGTTGCAGGAATCCAACGAACGCATTGCCATGCTGGAAAAGCAGCTGCAGGACGCGAACAAACTGCTGGAACTGCGCAAACCAGCGGCACTGCCAGAGAAGGTCGAACCAGCCAAACCGGCGGTAGCGGCCCCCGGGCAGGGGTGGCTGACCACGGTGCAAGAGCAACTGCAGCATCACCCGACATGGGCGCCGATCGGCGGTATTGTTGCCTTTGTGCTGCTGGTGCTGGCGTTGCTGGTGCGCTTTTTCCGCAAAAAGGAAGGTGCGGGATCGGTCGCGGATGTTCCGCCAGCGACCGAAGACATGGCGGCGCCTGCTGCCGCGCCGATGGTGACTGAAGTTGCGCCCGCGCCCGAGCCGACACCAGTACCCGTGGCAGAAGAGGCCGCTCCCGTTGCGCCGGAGCCAGTCGCTGAGCTGGCGGTCCCCAGCCCGGTGGTTGAGTCCGAGCAGGTGCCGGTGTTTGGCTCGGATGCGGTGCTGGATTTGGATGACATCGCAGCGCTGATGCCCGAGACGGCGCCTGAAACACCGGCGGCTGAAGAGGCTGTGGCTGAAGAGACGGTGGCTGAGCTGCCGCAACCAGAGCCGGAGCCGGAACCTGAGATTCCGGCATCCGCGGTTGAGGCGCAGGATGCGGTGTCACTGATCGCAGCGATGGAAGAGGCTGCTGCCGCAGCAGCAGAACCAGCGCCAGAACCAGAAGCGAGTGCCCCGGTTGTCGCCGAGGAAACCGCGCAATCGGCACCAGCAGAAAGCGTCGGTACGTTTGACGTGGATGATGTGTTTGCGAATGAAGTCGCAGTTGCTGAACAGGAGACAGCCGCGCCTGCGGAAGTTGAGGCAGCAACTCCTGCCACTGAAATTGCTCTGGAAGAACCGGCAATTGAAGCCGGGATCACGGATGCTGCTGTGCTGGAAGCTGAGCCGTTCGACGTTGACGATGTATTCGCAGAGAGCGCAGCGCCAGTAGTAGCCGAACCTGAGGCTGCTGCAGAAGCAGCGCCGCAGGCGGAAACCGCGTTTGATGTCGAGGATGTGTTCGACTCCGAAGCCGCGCTGGCTGAATTTGCCGCAGAGGCAGCTACGCACCCGGCGCCTACCGCTGAAGATGTTGCGGCGGCGGCACTGGCGGAGGAAGAAGCCAATGATGTGATGGCGATGGAAGCTGGCGATGTCGAGGCGGAAGGCCAGTTCTCTCTGGATGATGTATTTGAAGAAGCGGCGACCGAGGCAGGAGAAACGGTATCGGAAGCGGAAACCCAGGCTGAGCCGCTGCCGGTGGAAGAGGTTGCCGCAATGCCGGCGGAAGAGCCTCCAGCCAAGGTGGAGGCGAAGACGGATGACCACTCCGAAGCGCTGGCAGCGGCTTTTGACGAGTCTGCCGTCGCCGACCTGAGCGATCTTGATTTCGGCTTTGACATTGATTTGGGGGATGTGGCAGCCAAGACCCCGGCCAAACCGGCCGCGGCGGAAAAAGTCCCGGCGCTGGATTTCTCCAACATCAGCCTGAATGTCGGCGGCGCCCCTGCCGGGGATGCTGCGGCAGCCAGCGCGGAACCGCCGGAGGTGGATACCAAACTGGATCTGGTCACGGCCTACATCGACATGAGCGATGAAGAGGGCGCCCGCGAGTTGTTGCAGGAAGTGCTGAAAGAGGGCGGCCCCAACCAGATTGCCAAGGCGCAAAAGCTGCTGGAAAGCCTGGGCTGACGGGCAGGACTTAAACCAGGCCGGGTATCCCGGCCTTTTTTATTCGCCACTCCATGCACATCAACCTTCATCCCGCCGTACGCATCGTCAGCCTGCTCATGCTGGCGGTTTGCGCACAACTGCTCCATGCGCGCGGGCTGCTTCTGTTGCTGGCGGCGCTGCTGTTGTGGCTGTCGCAACTGGGGTGGAAGGATTTCCGGCGGCTGTTGCGGCGTGCCCGGTGGTTGTTGCTGTCGCTGCTGCTGATCTATGCTTACGCCACGCCCGGCGAGTTTGTGCCCGGTTTTCCCGAGTTGCTTGCGCCAACTTACGAAGGCTTGCACAGCGGCCTGATGCAGGCGTTACGGCTCACGGGCATGCTGGCTGCGCTGGCCTGCCTGCTGGCAACCGGTTCGCGCGAAACCTGGATATCCGGCATCTATACGCTGCTGCGCCCCCTGGCCTTGTTCGGTATATCGCCCGAACGTTTTGCCGTCAGGCTGTGGCTGACCTTGCATTATGTCGAGAATGCACCTTCCGGCATGGTGAAAAAACTGCGGGAACATCACTGGAACCTGGATGTGCTGATGAACAACCATACGCAAGGCCCGGCGCAAATACAGCTTGGCCTGGCGCGAATCAACCCCCTGGACGGGCTGGTGCTGCTGGCATGGATACCCCTGGTCTGGTGGCTGGCGTGAGGACGATATGAGGATAGCGCTGGGGCTGGAGTACGACGGCAAACCGTTTTGCGGCTGGCAAAGCCAGCCCGGCGGTTGCGGCGTGCAGGACGCGCTGGAGTCGGCCTTGGCGCACATGGCGGCCCACCCGGTACGGGTGCATGCCGCGGGCAGAACCGATACCGGCGTGCATGCCATGATCCAGGTGGTGCACTTTGATAGCGAGGTGGCCAGGCCGGAAAGCGCCTGGGTGCGCGGTGTGAATGCGTTTTTGCCCGCCTGGGTGCGCGTGCTTTGGGCGCGCGAAGTGGATGCTGGATTCCATGCCAGATTCTGTGCCGAGCGCCGCAGCTACCAGTATCTGCTGCAAGTCAGCCCGGTGGCGCCGGCGGTGCTGCACGGCAAGGTGGGCTGGTACCACCGGCCACTGGATGTGGCGGCGATGCGGGCGGCGGCGGCTTATCTCCCCGGTGAACACGATTTCAGCGCCTTCCGCGCCGCGGAATGCCAAGCCAAGTCGCCCGTCAAGCAACTGTATCGGGCCGACATCCGCCAGCACGGCGAGCTTTACCTGTTCGAGTTTGCCGCCAGCGCATTCCTGCACCACATGGTGCGCAACCTGGTCGGCAGCCTGGTGTACGTGGGCAAAGGCGAGCATCCGCCGGAGTGGATCGCCGAACTGCTGGGGCAGAAAAATCGGACTTTTGCCGCCCCGACATTTTCACCCGACGGCTTGTACCTGACGGGCGTGCATTACGATGCCAGGTGGGGCTTGCCGGTGTGCGAAAGGTCTTTGACGGGATGTATGCTGCCAAGTAGCATGGCAATTTGAATTAATCACTATCCATGATCAATACTAACCCTATGGTTCTGAATAAATGAGCGAGAAGGATGAAGAAAAGCAGGTTGGGTTGAGCATGGCGAAGCCCGATAATCACGGTAAGCGTTGGGCTTCATTGCATTCAGCGCCAGCCTACAAGCCCGCGTTACGCTTGCTCAGTTTGACCCCATTTATTTCCGCTTGGAAGTTGAATCCACCTTGCGTGAAGCCGATTATTACATTTGTGCTGGCGGTTGGACTTGAAGTGTTGGTGATGAATGTGCTTGCGCTAGACCTGACTCTGAAGTCAATATCGGATAACAGCGTTACTTCTGTGGAAAAACAGAAGGAGGATACTTATTCCATGAAGCCATTGAAATCAGAAGCAACATCTCATTCCAGAAGGTTAAATGATGATTCATTATATAAACCACCTTACCCATTTAGCGCTGCTGAATTATGGGCAAGAATTCTCAAAGTAATTTCTTCGCCAGATGCACAAGTTTCAAAGGTTCAGGTAGAGCAAGCTTTTGATGTTGAATTGTCAGAGGATGCAAAGAATAGAAATTCATTAAGTTACTCGGCAAAACAGGGCCGAGATTGGTATTTGACCTTAAAGTTGATGAGTTTGGTTCCAACCGGTCAGGGTTTGCTTTTGGTTGGGGTGATGACTCTATAGCTCCCGGAAAGCCGCTACCTGATGACTTATGTATAGATATATCTGATGTACGTAAAGATATAGAAAAACACGAGTGGAAATTCCTCAATAATTTCTATATTCCTCGTCCTGGATTACCTGAACATCTTTATTTCCGTGGCACTAAGCATGCGGTGTTACGTATAGCCTACGGCATGTTTAATCATTGCGTTTCGTCAATAGATATGTATACCGATCAGGATGATATGGTCGACTATACTTTTAATCGGCAACTATAGATAAGCAAGCCCGGTAGGTTGGGTTGAGCGTAGCGAAGCCCAACAATCGCGGTAAACGGTGGGCTTCATTGCATTCAGCGTCAACCTGCAAGCCCACGTTACGCTTGCTTACGCCACCCTGAATTCAATGGTGCTGACATTACCCAAATCCACCGTTTGTTTGGCCTGCCATAAATCGTAGTTATCCTGCATCGTCAGCCAGCTTTCCGGTGAGCGCCCCAATGCCTTGGATAGCCGTAACGCCATCTCCGGGCTAACCCCACTGACCTCGTTCAGTACGCGGTTAAGGGTGGACGCGGCAACGCCCAGTTTCAGGGCGAGTTCCCTGCCGCTGATTTCGTTTGGCGTGAGGTAAACCTCTTGAATAAACGCGCCAGGGTGGGGTGGGTTGTGCATAGTCATCAGTGATAATCCTCGTAATCTAAAATCATTGCATTGCCGTTTTCAAATTCAAACGTTACGCGCCAGTTGCCATTTACCCAGATAGACCAGCGTCCTTGTTCATGGCCTTTCAGCGGATGTAGCCGGAAGCCGGGGATGTTCATATCTTCAATCGTCTGGGCGGTATCCAACGCAGCCAATTGCATTTGCAGTCGTTTGGCGTGAGCGGGCTGGATTCCCGCCAGGTTGCCAGACTCGAAATAATTGCGCAGCCCTTTGTGTCGAAACGACGTAATCATGACGTCATGATAGCGTGTTGCGTAACGCGCAACAAGAGGTTGTTCAGTAAGCGCACGGCGCACCCTACCGCTACTGCTGGGGCAGAAAAACCGGGCTTTTGCCGCCCCGACATTTTCACCTGACGGCTTATACCTTACCGGTGTGCATTACGACGCCAGGTGGGGTTTGCCGCAATGCGAGCGGGGCATCACGCTGCTCAAATAAAAAAGGCTCGCAACTGCGAGCCTTTTTGTCATGCCGGAATCAAGGCCGGTCGATGCTGCCCAGTGACTTCGGATAGGTCACGATACCCCATGGCATGTCCTTGTCGCCGATACGCTTGGTCACTTCCAGTTTGTTGGTATCTATTACTACGACTTCATTGGATTTGCCGCAGGCCAGCAGGATATCCTGGTTGTCCGGCGTGAAGCTGAAGTGCCAGCAACGGTTGCCGGTGGGGATGTCCTTGATTTTCTCGAAAGTCTTGGCGTCAAATACTTGCAATGCCTTTTCCTTGGAGGAGGCAACGAACAGGCGTTTGCCGTCATGGTCGAACGACACGCCGTAAGGTGATTTGCCAGTGTCTATGGTTTTCACCGGCTTGAATTTGCTGTCCAGCACTAGCAGTTTGTCGGACATTTCCAGCGTGGTGACGTAGGTTTTGCCATCCGGGGAAACCTTGATGCCGCGTGGGCGCTCGCCATAAGAACCGACCGGGATGCTCTTGAGCAGTTTGCCGGACTTGAGGTCGTGGATGGTGATGGTGTTGTCGGATTCGTTGGTGACGATGAGTTTTTTGCCGTCCTTGGAGAATTCGAGACCTTCGGTTTCCGGCTTGCCGACGATATCCTTGACGACTTTGCCTGATTTCAGGTCAACAATCGCGATATGCCCCGGCTCGCGGTCGTCGTCATCGTCCTGTTTAGCCTCGGTGGCTGCCGGGCCGCCGCCGGTGCTGGGACTGGGTTCGTAGGTCACATAAGCGCGATTGCCGTAGACGCGGACGAATTCCGGATTCTTGCCGATGGCGATCTGTTTGGAAACCGTGCCGCTGGCCGTATCGATGATAGAGATGTTGTTATCGTCCTTGTTGGCGGTGACCAGCAGTTTGCCGTCGGCGGTGATGCCAATGCCGCGCGGGCCTTTGGCCTGGATATCGATGGTGGCAGTGGTTTCCAGGGTTTCCAGGTCGATCACGGTGACGCCGCCATCCTGGTTGGAAACATAAGCGACGCCTTTGGAACCCGCTGTCGCGCTTGTGGTGAAGCCAAGCCCCAACGAGGCGAAAAGAAGGGCGGTCAATACTTTCGACACGCGGCAAGGATGTTTCATGTGGTTAATCTCCATAGGTGAAAATTTATTATGGCCGGCGAGTTTATCCGAAACCCGGCTATTAGTGCGGGCGGAATCGAATAAGGTTCACTCCGGTTGCATCGTATTGATTACAGCAATTTCCGCGCTCGAATTGGATATTCTTAATAATTAAATGGTTGCGTGCTGCCGCGGCGGTAAATAAAGAAGATTTGGCTGTTTTCAGCCACCACTGGTTGCTGTGCGTTGCGCCTTCCGGGCTGACAGGTGATAGTGTTTGGGATAACCTACGTTTTTCTTCAATTCAGATTCCCAATTGCGTATACGTTCCAAAATTTGCGGCATCACCCGTGTGGAAGACGCGCTGGCAGCCGTTGCCTGCGGCGCCGATGCCATCGGGCTGGTGTTTTATGTCAAAAGTTCGCGTTACGTCACGCCGGAGCGGGCGGCAGAGATTGTGGCTTACCTGCCGCCGTTTGTGCATGCGGTGGGCCTGTTTGTGGATGCCGGCCGGCAGGAAGTGGAACAGGTGCTCCGCACGGTCAGGCTGGACCTGCTGCAATTTCATGGGGATGAAACGCCGCAGTACTGCGAAGCGTTTGCCACACCTTATATCAAGGCGGTGCGCGTCCGGCCGGAGATAAATTTGGTAGAATACGCGGCTGCCTACGGCAAGGCCAAAGCCCTGCTGTTGGATGCTTATCAGGAAGGGGTCGCGGGAGGTACCGGGCAGGTGTTCGACTGGAACCTGATCCCCGCTAACCTGACCAAACCGGTGATCCTGGCCGGGGGGTTGAATCCGGCAAACGTGGCGGTTGCCATAAAACAGGTACGCCCCTATGCCGTGGATGTCAGCGGTGGGGTGGAACGAGAAAAAGGAATCAAGGACGCAGACAAGATTGCTGCGTTCATGCGAGGAGTTGGAGCATCACATGGGTAAATACGACTTTCCCGATACGCAAGGCCATTTCGGCCAGTTTGGCGGCATTTACATGGCGGAAACGCTGATCCCGGCAGTGGAGGAATTACGCAGGCAGTATCTGCATTTTCGCGACGATCCCGAATTCAAGGCCGAATTTGCCTACGAATTGAAGCATTACGTCGGGCGCCCCAGCCCGATTTATCACGCCAAGCGCCTGTCCGAGCAGTTCGGCGGCGCGCAGATCTACCTCAAGCGCGAAGACCTCAACCATACCGGCGCGCACAAGATCAACAACGCCATCGGCCAGGCGCTGCTTGCCAAGCGCATGGGCAAGAAGCGCGTGATTGCCGAAACCGGCGCCGGTATGCACGGCGTAGCGACGGCCACCGTGGCGGCGCGCTTCGGTATGGAGTGCGTGGTGTACATGGGCGCGGAAGACGTGCAGCGCCAGGCGCCCAACGTGTTCCGTATGAAGCTGTTGGGTGCGACCGTGGTGCCGGTGGAAAGCGGCTCGCGCACGCTCAAGGATGCCTGCAACGAAGCCATCCGCGACTGGGTGACCAATGTCGAGAGCACGTTCTACATCTTCGGCACCGCCGCCGGCCCGCACCCGTACCCGATGATGGTGCGTGATTTCCAGTGCGTGATCGGCAACGAGGCCAAGGTGCAGATGCCGGAAATGATCGGGCGCCAGCCGGATGCGGTGATCGCCTGCGTCGGCGGCGGTTCCAATGCGATTGGTATCTTCCACCCCTATATCGAGGAAGAAAACGTGCAACTGATCGGTGTGGAGGCGGGCGGCCACGGCATTGCCACCGGCCAGCACGCGGCGCCGCTCACCGGCAATGCCAAGGTCGGCGTGCTGCACGGCAACAAGGTGTATCTGATGCAGGACGAGGACGGCCAGATCATCGAGACCCATTCCATTTCCGCTGGCCTGGATTATCCCGGCGTCGGTCCCGAACATTGTTTGTTGAAAGACATCCACCGCGCGCAGTACGTTGCCATCACCGATGACGAAGCCATCGCCGCCTTCGATGCGTTGTGCAAATTCGAAGGCATCATCCCGGCGCTGGAATCCAGCCATGCGCTGGCGCATGCGCTCAAGATTGCGCCGACTCTGGGCAAGGACAAGGTGTTGCTGGTCAACCTCTCGGGTCGCGGCGACAAGGACATGAACACCGTTGCACGCATCAAAGGAATTACTCTGTGAGCCGTATCCAAGCCGTTTTTGCTTCCCTTAAATCACAGCAGCGCAAGGCGCTGATCCCTTTTGTTACTGCCGGCGACCCCAACCCCGCGCAGACCGTGCCGCTGATGCATGCCATGGTGCAGGGCGGCGCCGACCTGATCGAACTCGGCGTGCCGTTTTCCGACCCGATGGCCGACGGCCCGGTGATCCAGCGTGCCAGCGAACGCGCTCTGGCGCACAAGGTGTCGCTGCGCAAGGTGCTGGGCATGGTGGCGGAATTCCGCCAGCAGGATGACAAAACCCCGGTGGTGCTGATGGGCTATGCCAATCCGATCGAGGCCATGGGTTACGAGCAGTTTGCGGCGCAGGCCGCCGCCAGCGGCGTGGACGGCGTGCTGACGGTGGACTATCCGCCGGAGGAGTGCGCCGAGTTCGTCGCCGTGCTCAAACGCCATGGCATTGACACCATTTTCCTGCTGTCGCCGACCACCGAGCCGGCGCGTGTGCAGCGTGTGGTCGAGGCGGCCAGCGGCTTCATCTATTACGTTTCCCTGCGCGGCGTGACCGGCGCCGCGCATCTGGATATTGCCGATGTAGCGCAGAAGGTGGCGGCGATTCGCCAGCACACCAGCCTGCCCGTCGGTGTCGGCTTCGGCGTGTGCGATGCGGCAACGGCCAGGGCCATTGCCGAAATCGGCGATGCCGTGGTGGTGGGCAGCCGTACCGTGCAGGAAGTCGAAAATTCACCTGAAAACGAAGTAGCCGCCAATGTCGGCAAACTGATCGCTGAATTGCGTAGCGCGATCGACGCTAAATAAGAGGTTTACACATGAGCTGGTTACAAAAACTACTTCCACCGAAAATCAAACGCAGCCCCAGCACCGCCAGGAAAGTGGTGCCGGAAGGGTTGTGGAGCAAGTGCCCCACTTGTGAATCGGTGCTTTACCGCACCGACCTGGAAAAGAACCTGGAAGTCTGTCCCAAGTGCGGTTTCCATAACCGCATCGGCGCCAGGGCAAGGTTGGAACAGGTGCTGGATACGGAAGGCCGGTTTGAAATCGGCGCTGAAGTCACGCCGCTGGACCCGCTGAAATTCAAGGACCAGAAACGTTATGCCGACCGTATCAAGTCCAGCCAGGCCGATACCGGCGAAACCGATGCGCTGATTGTGATGCAAGGCAGTATCAAGCATATTCCGGTGGTGGCAGCCGCATTCGAGTTCAAGTTCCAGGGCGGTTCCATGGGTTCGGTGGTGGGTGAGCGTTTTGTGCGCGGGGTGAATGCCTGCATCGAGCACAAAATGCCGTTTATCTGCTTTTCCGCCAGCGGCGGTGCGCGCATGCAGGAAGGGCTGTTTTCTCTGATGCAGATGGCCAAGACCAGTGCGGCGCTGACGGCATTGGCGCGCGAAAAATTGCCGTTCATTTCGGTGCTGACCGACCCGACCATGGGCGGCGTGTCCGCCAGTTTCGCCATGCTGGGCGACGTGATTGTGGCCGAGCCGGGCGCATTGATCGGCTTTGCCGGGCCGCGCGTGATCGAACAGACGGTGCGCGAAACCCTGCCGGATGGGTTCCAGCGAGCCGAGTTCCTGCTGGAGCACGGCGCGGTTGACCTGATCGTCGACCGGCGAGAAATGCGCGACAAACTGGCGGTGCTGATTTCCAATCTGATGCGCCTGCCGGCTAATCCATAAGTTCCTGCTCCCGGCCAACCCGCGCCATCTCCGCATGCTCGATACTCCCAACATACCCGCCGATCTGGCGGGTTGGCTTTCCTACCTGGAGCAACTCCATCCCAAGGCGATCGCGCTGGGGCTGGAGCGGGTGGGCCAGGTCAGGCAGCGGCTGGCGCTGGATACCGATTTCCTGCTGATTACCGTAGGCGGTACCAACGGTAAAGGTTCCACCTGCGCCATGCTGGAGCGCATCCTGACGACAGCCGGTTATCGCGTGGGTTGTTACACCTCGCCGCATTTGCTGCGCTACAACGAGCGCGTGCGTGTGTCATGCCAGGAAGTGAGCGATGCCGAATTGTGCGCGGCTTTTGCCGCAGTGGAACAGGCGCGCGACGATACGCCGCTGACCTATTTCGAATTTGGTACCCTGGCCGCCGTCTGGCATTTTTCCCGGCAGCAAGTCCAGGTCGCCATTCTGGAAGTTGGCCTGGGGGGGCGTCTGGATGCGGTAAACGTATTTGATCCCGATTGCGCCATTGTGACCAGCGTGGATATTGACCACATTGATTTCCTCGGCAATAGCCGCGAAAGCATTGCCTTCGAAAAAGCCGGCATTTTCCGCACCGGCAAGCCAGCGCTGTGCGGCGATGCCGATGTGCCGGAAGCCCTGGTTCACCATGCGCAGAATATCGGCGCCGACTTGCAATGCATCGGCAAGGAGTTTGGGTTCGAGCACAAGCCGCATCAGGAGACATGGCACTTCTGGTCGGGTGTTGCGCGCATCGAAGACCTGCCGTTGCCGGTGCTGTCCGGTGAGTTTCAGTTGGCCAAGGCGGCTTGCGCGCTACAAGCCCTGCAATTGCTGAAATCTCGGCTGCAGGTCGACACGGAAGACTTGCGCACAGGGCTGCTGGACGTCGCGCTGCAAGGCCGGTTTCAGAAAATATCCCGGGAAGGCTCGGGCCAGCCCGACGTGATTCTGGATGTCGCCCACAACCCGCATGCCGCAAGGGGGTTGGCGGAAAACCTGCGGCGCAGTGCGTACCGGCAAGGCAAAACCATTGCCGTTTTTGCCATGTTGTTGGACAAGGATATTGCCGGGGTGCTGCGCGCGGTGGGGCATGAGATCGACGAGTGGCACGTGGCGGTAATCCCGCAGCCGCGCGGGCTGGCGCATGACAGGCTGGCAGGCCTGGTGCGGGAAGTGCTGCCACAAGCGCAAGTCTCGACTGCCGTCACGGTTGGAGAGGCATTTGCACAAGCCTGTCGGAGCGCAGGCGAAAATGATAGAATTGTTGCGTTCGGCTCGTTCTACACCGTGGCCGATGTGTTGCGCGCATTGATTTAACTGTTAACTGAGTGGGTTGTCTTAATTGGACGTCAACTATGGCTGCTGAAGCACTGACCGATCAGGAAAAACAATTCAGAAAGCGCGCACGCCGACGCCTGATTGGCGCGGTTGCTCTAGTGCTGCTGATGGTGACCGTGCTGCCGATGTTGCTCGATGACCGTAGTGACCAGGCCCCACACCCTGATGTGGCCATCAGTATCCCCAGCCAGGACGACGGCAATTTTGCCTCCAAGATTGTGCCGGCGCCGGCAGCAAATGTTGCCCCGGCAGCCCCGGATACCGCAGTGCAACCGGCAGTACCTGCCGCCGCCCCGGTTGCGCCGCCGCCGCCCGTTGCTGCTCCCGCCGTGGCAGAGCCTGCGCCAGCAGTAGCAGCGCCTAAACCAGAACCCAAACCAGAACCTGAGCCAGTGAAGCCGGCAGTCAAACAACAGCCTAAAGCCGAAAGCAGCCCGGTCGCCAAACCGAAGCCTGCCCCCGCTGCGGCTGAGAAGGCAGGAACAAGCAAGGCTGAGGGCGTGTCCATACAAGTGGGTGTGTTTTCGGATTCTGACAAGGTCACGCAAATCAAGAACAAGCTGTCCGGCTTGGGCATCAAGTGCGGTACCGAGCCGCTGAATACCAAAACCGGCGTCAAGGTGCGCATGCGTTGCGGCCCTTATGCTGGCAAGGCCGAGGCTGAAAAGGCCCAGGAAAGCCTCAAGTCGGCCGGTTTTAACAACACCATTCTGGTTAGCCATCAGTGACAGTTTTTGATTACGTAGTGCTTGGCGTCATCGGTTTTTCTGTTTTGCTGGGCTTGATGCGCGGATTTGTCAGGGAGTCGCTGGGGCTGGCTGGCTGGGTCGTTGCCTTGCTGGCCGCACGCAGTTATGGCGTGCAGGCTGCCGGCGTCCTGCCGGATGCGATCCCGAACGACAGCCTGCGCATGCTGGCCGGTTTCCTGGTGGTGTTTCTCGGCGTGTTGCTGATTGCCAGCCTGCTTGCCGTGGCGATCAGCGAAGTGGTCAAGAAAATCGGGCTGGGTATGCTGGATCGTGCGTTGGGCTTGGTGTTCGGCGGGATCCGGGGGCTGCTGATCGTGGGTGTGCTGGTGTTGCTGGGCGGCATGACCAGTTTGCCGCAGCGCCAGGAATGGCGCGATGCCACATTCAGCGCGCCGCTGGAAGCGATGGTGCTGGCAGCGGTGCCGTGGCTACCGGCAGACATGACAAAACATCTGAAATTCGACTAAGAGTAAGACTTGAGCTATGTGTGGAATTATTGGCATTGTAGGTAAAAACCCAGTTAACCAGTTGCTGTATGACGGGTTACTGGTGCTACAGCACCGCGGGCAGGATGCCGCCGGGATCGTCACCTGCGAAGGCGACACCTTCTACATGCACAAGAACAACGGCATGGTGCAGGATGTGTTCCACACCCGCCATATGCGCGGCCTGATGGGTAACGCCGGTATCGCCCATGTACGCTATCCCACGGCGGGGTCGTCTTCAGCGGCAGAGGCGCAGCCGTTCTACGTCAACTCCCCGTTCGGCATTGTGCTGGGGCACAACGGTAACCTGACCAACTCGGCGCAGTTGAAGGAGGAAATGTTCCGCCAGGACCTGCGCCACATCAACACCACCTCGGATTCGGAAGTGCTGCTGAACGTGCTGGCACATGAAATTGAAAAGACAGCCGGTAGCACCATGCTAGACAACAAGGTGATCTTTAACGCCGTGTCTGCCGTGCATCGCCGCTGTCGTGGCGCTTATGCGGTGGTGGCCATGATCGCCGGTTACGGCCTGCTGGCGTTCCGCGATCCGCACGGCATCCGCCCGCTGGTGATAGGCCGTGCCGAAACTGAAAAGGGCACGGAGTACATCGTGGCCTCCGAGAGCGTGGCGCTGGATGTGCTGGGCTTTACCCTGGTGCGCGACGTGGCGCCGGGCGAGGCCGTATTCATTGACATGGACGGCCACTTCTATGCGCAGCAATGTGCGGAAAATGCCGTGCTGACCCCCTGTATTTTCGAATATGTGTATCTGGCGCGTCCCGATTCCGTGATTGATGGGGTGTCGGTGTACCAGACGCGTTTGCACATGGGGGAGAGCCTGGCCGAGAAAATTCATCGCGAATGGAAGCAGCACGACATCGACGTGGTGATCCCCATTCCTGATACCAGCCGGCCATCCGCGTTACAGCTGGCCAATGCGCTGAACCTGACCTACCGCGAAGGCTTCATCAAGAACCGCTACATCGGCCGCACCTTCATCATGCCGGGGCAGGCGTTGCGCAAGAAATCGGTGCGCCAGAAGCTGAACCCCATCGGCATGGAATTCAAGGGCAAGAATGTGCTGCTGGTGGACGATTCCATCGTGCGCGGCACGACGTCGGAGCGCATCGTACAGATGGCGCGGGAAGCCGGCGCCAACAAGGTGTTTTTTGCTTCCGCCGCGCCTCCGGTACGTTTCCCCAATGTCTACGGCATCGATATGCCCAGCCGCGACGAACTGCTGGCCACCGGGCGTTCCGATGAGGAAATCTGCCAGGCCATCGGTGCCGATGCGCTGATTTACCAGGACCTGGATGCCCTGGTGCGCGACGTGCGTCTGGGCAACCCGTCCATTACCCGTTTCGACAACTCGTGTTTTGATGGTCAATACGTCACCGGCGATATTGACGAGGCTTATCTGGATGCGATTGAAGCCGCGCGACGCGATGGCGCCAAGGTGAGAAAACCGGCTAATTCCACAACGCAACTGGATTTGAACCTGGTCAGCGTGGAAGAGGAAGAACTCGCCTGAGTTGACAAATGATGAGCGCCGGACTATCTTCCGGCTTGCGCCGATTTGAGGTGGTACTTGAGTTAGTAAAACCGACTCAGCTTGCGGGCGCGTTAAAAATACTGCTAAAGCGAGCAATACACGATGCCCGTTTTGGCCTTTCCAAACCGGGCATTTTTGTGCCTGTTATTTGACGAGGTACATCATGAATCAGGATTCACCACTGGAGTTCCATCCAGAAACCCTGGCGGTTCGCGCCGGGAGCCAGCATACGCCGTTTGGCGAAAATTCCGAGGCGATGTTCCTCACTTCCAGTTTTGTGTTCGACAGTGCGGCCCAGGCTGCCGCGCGTTTTGGCGGGCAGGAGCCGGGCAACATCTACTCGCGCTTCACCAATCCCACCGTCACCATGTTTCAGGACAAGCTGGCCGCGCTGGAAGGCGCGGAGTTTTGCGTGGCCACATCCAGCGGCATGTCCGCCATCCTGGCTTGCGTCATGGGGTTGTGCTCGGCGGGCGACCACGTGGTGGCTTCGCGCAGCGTGTTCGGGACGACTGTTCAATTATTCGGCAACATCCTCAAGCGCTGGGGGCTGGATGTGACCTTTGTGTCGCTGACGGATATCACTGAATGGGAAGCTGCCGTCAAACCCAAGACCAAGCTGTTTTTTGTGGAAACGCCATCCAACCCACTGACGGAAGTGTGCGACATTGCAGCACTGGCGGCCCTGGCGCACCGGAACCGGGCGCTACTGGCCGTGGATAATTGCTTTTGCTCGCCGGCGCTGCAAAAACCGCTGGAACTGGGCGCGGACGTCGTGGTGCATTCCGCTACCAAGTATATCGACGGCCAGGGGCGTTGCCTGGGCGGTGCGGTGCTGGGCAAGAAGGATGTGCTGGAACCGGTGTACGGCTTTTTGCGTACCGCCGGCCCTACCATGAGCGCATTTAATGCCTGGGTGTTCCTGAAGGGGCTGGAAACGCTGTTTGTGCGCATGGAGGCGCACTCCAGGAATGCGCTGGCGCTGGCGCAGTGGTTGGAGCAGCAGCCGGGCGTCGCGCGCGTGTATTACCCGGGACTGGCTTCGCATCCGCAGCACCAGCTTGCCATGCGGCAGCAAAAAACCGGCGGCGCCATTGTGTCGTTCGATGTCAAGGGCGGCAAGGACGCGGCATGGAGGCTGATCGACGGCACGCGCTTGCTGTCCATTACCGCCAACCTGGGTGATGCCAAAAGCACCATCACCCATCCGGCCACAACCACGCACAGCCGCGTTACGCCGGAAGCGCGTGCGGCTGCCGGCATCGGGGATGGTCTGGTGCGCATCGCGGTCGGGCTGGAAAATGTGGATGACATCAAGGCGGACCTGCATTTTTGTTAGGGCATGCCCCATGCGCCCCGCACTGCGGGGCGCTGGCCGGCCCTCCCGGCCGGGGTTTGATTTTTTTACTTTCGTGTGTGTCAGGCTGCTAGAATCTCCTCACTTAACCCATGGAGCAAACATGGACTATGCGTGACACACTGAAATTGAGGTGGTTGGGTAAGACCAACCTGCTAACGGATCGCCTGTCACGCATCCTTGCCACCTCCATTACGCTCGGTTTTGCGCTGGCGCTGGTGCTGGGGATAATCCAGGAAGCGGTGTCGACCAGCGAAGGCAGCCGCCAGCGCGGGGTGATCTGGGTCAACGCACTGGCAATCCAGGTGCAGCCATCGCTGCTGTTCCTGGATAAAAGCTCGACACAGGAGGTGCTGCAGGTCTCCCGGCTGTCCCCCGAGGTGATTGCGGCATGGGTGACCCGGCCTGGCGCCGCCACCCCGTTTTCCCTCTATCTGCGCCAGCATGCCGGCAAGCGCGACACGGCCGCGCTGGAAAAAACAGCGGGCGAGTTCGGCGTGTTCCGCACCTCGTTCGTGGTGTCGGCGCCGGTAGCGGCTGGCGGCGAGCAGATTGCCACCGTCTATGCCCTGATGGATTTGATGCCGATGTGGCGAGACGTGCTGAAAGAAGTGGTGACCTTGCTGCTGGTCGCCACCTTGGCCACTGTTGCGGCTATTACCTTCGCCAGAAGCTTGTTGCGCTTTGCCATTGCCCCTATCGCTAAATTGGCAGACACCATGCGCCGGGTATCCGTTGAACACCGTTACTCGCTACGCCTGGAAAAAACCTCCGACGATGAAATCGGTACGCTGGTCGATGGTTTCAACGACATGCTGCAGCAAATCGAATCGCGCGATCACAGGCTGTATGAGGACAGCCAGCGGCTGAGCGCGCTCAAGGAAATGGCGGATGCGGCCAATCGCGCCAAAAGCGAGTTCCTGGCGAACATGAGCCATGAAATCCGCACGCCGATGAACGCGGTGATCGGTTTTTCCGATTTGCTGCTGGAAACGTCGCTGAGCGCAGAGCAGCGCGATTATTTGCTGAAAGTCCGCCAATCCGGCGAACACTTGCTCGGCATCATTGACGACATCCTGGACTTTTCCAAGATCGAAGCCGGAAAACTGCAGTTGGAACGGGTACCGCTGGAACTGGACAGCATATTCACCCAGCTTTCCAGCCTGGTCGGAGCCAGCGCCCAAGCTAAGGGGCTGGAACTGAAGGTGGGACAGGTGCCGGAACTGCCGTGTGCCGTGCTGGGCGACCCGCTGCGGCTGAAACAGATTCTGTGCAACTACGCCAGTAACGCCATCAAATTCACCCACCAAGGCAGTATCACCATTTCCGCACGGATTGCCGGAGAAACGGACAGCCAGCTCTTGATCCGGTTCGATGTCCGCGATACCGGGATCGGCCTGTCGGCAGAGCAGCAGCAGCGTCTGTTCCAGTCATTCAGCCAGGCGGACGTTTCCACCACTCGTAAATATGGCGGTACCGGTCTGGGGTTGGCCATCAGCAAGAGCCTGGCCGAGTTGATGGGGGGGGAGGTGGGGCTGGAAAGCGTACCCGGAGAGGGCAGCACGTTCTGGTTTACTGCCTGGCTGGACAAGGGTTTCCAGCAACTCGATCATGCCGTGGCAGCGCAGCCGGTGGTGAACACCAGGGATTATTCGGCGTTGGCAAACCTGCGGGTACTGCTGGCGGAAGACAACCAGCTCAACCAGCGGTTGGCAATCCGGCTACTGGAGCGGGTGGGGGTGTCGCTGAATGTGGTCAGCAACGGCCGCGAAGCCATAGAACAGTTGAAGCGGCATCCCTTCGACTGCGTGCTGATGGATGTGCAAATGCCGGAAATGGATGGCCTGGAGGCGACGCGGCTGATACGCGCCGATCCGGCCCTGCAAGGCATTAAGATCATTGCCATGACCGCCAATGCCATGACGGAGGATCGGGCGGTCTGTTTTGAAGCCGGCATGGATGGTTTTATCACCAAGCCGGTGCAGGTAGCGGAGTTATACAACGCGCTACTGGAGGCTGCGGCGAATAACAAAAAATGAGAAAAAACATCCTGTTCAAGCTTGGTATCGGGGCGCTGCTGCTGCAGGCTACGGCTGCAGCGGGCGATGATGCATACCCGGATTTGACGACCATTCCCATTGAAGACCTGATGCAGATGGAGGTGGTGTCTGCCTCCCGGCTGGCGCGACAGGTCAGCGATGCACCTTCCGCGGTGGCGGTCGTCACGGCGCAGGATATCCGGGATTATGGCTACCGCACGCTGGCCGACATCCTCAACTCCATGCGCGGGCTGTACACCACCAACGACCATGCGTTCGATTACCTGGGCGGGCGCGGATTCAGTCGCCCCGGCGACTATGCCGGACGCATTCTCCTGCTGATCGACGGTTACGCCGCTAACGATAATATCTACAACCAGATTTATCTCGACCATTCCGGGTTGCTTGATACCGAACTGATCGAACGGGTGGAATACATCCCCGGCACCGGCTCGGTGCTGTACGGCAACAATGCCTATTTCGGCATTATCAGCGTCACCACCAAAAAAGGGCGCGATATCGGCGGTACGCAGGCGGCGGTGGACGTATTCAGCCATGGAGGCCGCAAGGCGCGCGCCACGTTCGGCACGCAACTCGATAACGGCGCGGATGTATTGCTGTCAGCTTCGTCATTGAAAAGTGACGGGCAAAACTGGTATTTCCCGGAGTTCGATACACCCGCTACCAACCACGGCGTGGCGGAAAACCTGGATTACCAGCATAGCAACCGCTTGTTCGGCAAACTGCATTACGAACAATGGACGATTGAGGGCGGTTATGTGGACTCACGCAAGGCGGTGCCTACCGGCGGCGGGTTGGTGTTCAACGGCTATCAGTTGTTCCGGGATGCGAACGGTTTCTTGAGCGCCAATTACGACACCAGCTTCGGGCCCAGCCTGCGCGCATCCACCCATGCCTATACCGGGCTGTACATGGATCGCGGCATTTACACCTTCGATGCGCTTGCCCTGTTGCCGGGGACGTTCCGCGAATTCAACCGCGGGCAGTGGTGGGGGATAGACCAGAAATTTGTCTACACCGGAATGACGGGCCACAAACTGGTGTTCGGCGCGGAATATCGCGACGATTTCCGCTTCAGCCTATCCAATCCCACGGACACTTCCGAGCATGACCGCCAGACGGTGAGCCTGTATGCGCAGGACGAAATTACGCTGGACCGGCAATGGCTGCTGAATGTGGGCGCGCGCTATGACCATGGCAGCGATGTCGGCGGCAACCTGAGCCCGCGCATCGCACTGATCTGGTCGCCCACGTCTAGGACGACGGTCAAGGGCGCTTACAGCACGGCATTCCGCATGCCTGCAGCGTATGAAAAATACTATGTCAATGCGAATGACGGCCAGATCGCCAATCCGGACCTGCAGCCGGAAACCGTGACAACGATGGAACTGGTAGTGCGGCATGAATTCGCGCCGGATTTCACCTTGACCGGGTCGCTGTACCACTACCGGACGGAAGACCTGATCGATGCCGTGACGCAGCCGTCCGGTTCCGATCAATTCGTCAGTGTCGGCAGCAGCCATACCAAAGGGCTGGAACTGGAACTGGAGCGGCTCTGGCAGGACGGGGTGCGGTTGCGCACCAGTTATGCCTATCAGAATGCGACGAACTGGAGCGGCACCCAGGCGGTGAACGCCCCCAGACACCTGGGCAAACTGAATCTGAGCCTGCCGATCTACGGCCCGCGGGTGCGCAGCGGGCTTGAACTGCAGTATGTGGGCGCGCGCCGGACGGAAGGTGGCCGCAATCTGGGCAGCTATACGCTGGCCAACCTGACAGTGACGGCCGATCTGCCGCACGGTCTGAGCGCATCGGCTACCCTGCGCAACCTGCTCGACAAGCACTATCTGGCAGTGACCAGCGGGCTGACGCAGGATGTGCTGGAAATGGATGGCCGGAGTTTCTGGCTGAACCTGACTTACGATTTCAGGTAAACACCATGGCCCGCCTGCTCCTCCTCGTTGCGCTGTTACTCGGGACCCCGGCAATTGTTGCTGAGCCGGTGCCGGAGTACACGATGAAGGCGACCTATCTGTACAACTTCGCGCTGTACACGGAATGGCCAGAGGAGGTTGGCGATACGCTCAATCTTTGCGTGCTGGGGGAAGAGCGCTTCGGCGATGCATTCAACCAGATACGGGGGAAACAGGTTAACCAGCGGCGGCTGAATATTTACCAGATTGCCAGCCCGAAAGAAATGCAGGGTTGCCAGATGGTGTTTATCGGCGAGCAGGAAAGCCAGTACGCGCAGCGGATGATTAACGCGTTGGCAGACGTTCCCGTGTTAACGGTGACGGACGGCTTTGTGCCCTTGAATTCCGGGGTGATCGTCAGCATGGTGGTCGAGGAGCGGAAAATTGCATTTAATATCAACGCCAGCGCGGCGCGGCGCGCCAAGCTCAATATCAGTTCAAAGCTGCTGCGGCTGGCGCGCAACGTGTATTAACGCAAAAAAATATAACGCAAGATAAATAAAAAACGGGGCATAAGCCCCGTTTTTTTATTTTGCGGATGCGACCGATTACAACTTGTCGGCGTTGGCGGCCAGGTACTTGGCCACACCTTCCGGGCTGGCATCCATGCCCGCTTTGCCCTTGCTCCAGCCGGCCGGGCACACTTCGCCGTGTTCTTCGGTGAACTGCAGGGCGTCAACCAGGCGCAGGAACTCGTCCACGTTGCGGCCCAGCGGCAGGTCGTTGACGTACTGGTGACGCACGATGCCAGCCTTGTCGATCAGGAACGTGCCGCGGTAAGCCACGCCGCCATCGGCTTCGACGTCATAAGCCTTGACGTATTCATGCTTGAGGTCGGCAATCAGCGGGTAGCCGACCTTGCCGATGCCGCCGGCATTAACCGGGGTGTTCTTCCAGGCCAGGTGGGTGAAATGGGAGTCGATGGAAACGCCGATGACTTCAACGCCGCGATTTTTGAACTCCTGCAGGCGGTGGTCGAAAGCGATCAGTTCCGATGGGCACACAAAGGTGAAATCCAGCGGATAGAAAAACAGGATCGCGTACTTGCCCTTGATGTGGTTGGCAAGGCTGAAGTTATCGGTGATGGTGTTGTCGCCCAGTACTGCAGCAGTGGTGAAACTGGGGGCGGGTTTACCTACGAGTACGGCCATTGTGATCTCCTTTGTGAAACAGGTTATGTGTTAGCAGCAGCCAGCATTGTCGCACGTGCGCGACTGCTGTGGGAGCAGGTCAGCGCAGTGCAGCCAGTGCGGCATCATAATTCGGTTCGGTCGTGATTTCATTGACCAGTTCGCTATGCAGCACCTTGTTGTTTTCATCCAGCACGATCACAGCGCGTGCGGCTGCGCCGGCCAGTTTTGTCGTGGCAATCGCAACACCGTAATTGTGCAGGAATTCGCGCCCGCGCATGGTGGACAGCGTAATGACGTTGCTCAGGCCCTCTGCGCCGCAGAAGCGCTTTTGCGCGAACGGCGTGTCGATCGAAATGCACAGTACGACGGTGTTGGGGAGATCGTTGGCGGTCTGGTTGAACTTGCGCACCGAGGTGGCACACGTCGGGGTATCGATGCTGGGGAAAATGTTGAGGATTTTGCGCTTGCCGCTGAAGGTGCTCAATGAAACATCCAGAGCATCCTGGCCGACCAGGGTGAAATCGGGAACTGTTTGTCCGGGTTTTGGAAAATCGCCTGAAACCTCGACCGGATTGCCTTTCAGTGTGACGGTGCTTGCCATGACGTTCTCCTTTTCAGTTGTTTTTGCAGGCACATATCATGCGTCAAGACCCGTGCCAATTCAACACTGAACCAAAAGTGGCTTTTAACCGGAAAGGTTGCTGTCCGCCGTGTCGGCCGTGGCGGTTAAACGCTGTCTCACGGGCTTTATCATGCTAAAATCGAGGCTCTTAATGCCAGAATAAAAAGCCGGTTTATGGAACAGTTTGCCAAAGAAACACTCCCCATCAGTCTTGAAGAAGAAATGCGCCGTTCCTACCTCGATTACGCCATGAGCGTGATTGTGGGACGCGCGTTGCCGGATGTCCGGGATGGTCTTAAACCCGTGCACCGTCGCGTGCTGTTCGCCATGCACGAGCTTTCCAACGATTGGAACCGCCCATACAAGAAATCGGCGCGTATCGTCGGTGACGTCATCGGTAAATACCACCCGCACGGCGATATCGCGGTGTACGACACCATTGTGCGCATGGCGCAGGATTTCAGCTTGCGTTACATGCTGGTGGACGGGCAGGGTAACTTCGGTTCGGTGGACGGCGACAACGCGGCAGCCATGCGTTATACCGAAATCCGCATGGCGCGCATTGCGCATGAACTACTGGCCGACCTGGACAAGGAAACGGTGGATTTCGGCGACAACTACGACGGCTCGGAGCACGAGCCACTGGTGCTGCCGGCCAAGATCCCCAACCTGCTGGTCAACGGCAGTTCCGGCATTGCCGTGGGTATGGCCACCAACATTCCGCCGCACAACCTGAACGAGGTGATTGATGCCTGTATGGCGGTGCTGAAGGATCCGGAGATCAGCATCGACGACCTGATTGAAATCGTGCCGGCACCGGATTTCCCCACCGCCGGCATTATCTACGGCACGGCGGGCGTGAAGGAAGGTTACCGCACCGGCCGTGGTCGCTGCGTGATGCGTGCCCGCACCCATTTCGAAGAGATTGGCCGGGGCGAGCGCCAGGCGATCATCGTCGACGAACTGCCGTACCAGGTGAACAAGAAGACCCTGATCGAAAAAATCGCCGAACTGGTCAACGAAAAGAAAATCGAAGGCATCTCCGATCTGCGCGACGAGTCGGACAAGTCCGGCATGCGCATGGTGATCGAACTGAAGCGCGGCGAAGTGCCGGAAGTGGTGCTCAACAACCTTTATAAACAGACCCAGTTGCAAGATACCTTCGGCATGAACATGGTGGCGCTGCTGGACGGCCAGCCACGCCTGTTGAACCTGAAGCAGATGCTGGAAGCCTTCCTGCGTCACCGCCGCGAAGTGGTGACGCGCCGCACCGTGTTCGAACTGCGCAAGGCGCGCGCGCGCGGGCACGTGCTGGAAGGCCTGGCCGTGGCGCTGGCCAATGTGGACGACATGATCGCCCTGATCAAGGCCGCACCGACCCCGCCGGACGCCAAGGTGGCGTTGATGGAGCGCACCTGGAAATCGCCAGTGGTGGAGGAAATGCTCAAGCGCGCCGCATCCGATGCCTCGCGTCCCGAAGGCCTGTCGGTGGAATTCGGCCTGCATCCCGATGGCTACAAACTGTCCGACGTGCAAGCGCAGGAAATCCTGCAAATGCGCCTGCAGCGCCTGACCGGCCTGGAGCAGGACAAGATCGTTTCCGAGTACAAGGAAGTGATGGACGAAATTGCCGACCTGCTGGATATCCTGGCCAAGCCGGAGCGCGTGACCGAAATTATCGTCAGCGAACTGGCCGCCATCAAGCAGCAATTCGGCGACAAGCGCCGTAGCGAGATTGTGCACAACGCCCAGGACCTGAGTCTGGAAGACCTGATTACGCCGCAGGACGTGGTGGTGACGCTGTCGCACACCGGCTACGTGAAATCGCAGCCCCTGGACGAATACCGCGCCCAGCGTCGCGGCGGGCGCGGCAAGCAGGCCGCTGCCACCAAGGAAGACGATTTCATCGACAAGATGTTCGTCGCCAACACCCACGACTACATCCTGTGTTTCTCCAGCCGCGGCCGCGTGTACTGGCTCAAGGTGTACGAGGTGCCGCAGGGCAGCCGCATCAGTCGCGGCAAGCCTATTGTCAACCTGTTCCCGCTGGAGGAAGGCGAAAAGATCAACGCCATCCTGCCAGTCAAGGAGTTCGACGAGAACCACTACATCTTCATGGCCACGGCCCAGGGCACGGTGAAGAAGACCGCGCTGGTTGAATTCTCCAACCCGCGCCGCTCCGGCATCATCGCCATCAACCTGGATGACGGTGACTACCTGATCGGTGCCGAGGTGACCAACGGCAGCAACGACGTGGTGCTGGTGTCGGATGCCGGCAAGGCGGTGTGGTTCGACGAAGAAGACGTGCGTGCCATGGGCCGCGCCACCCGCGGCGTGCGCGGCATGAAACTGCAGGCCAAGCAGCAGGTGCTGTCGCTGCTGATTGCCGAGGATGACAAACAATCCGTGCTGGTGGCGACCGAAAACGGTTACGGCAAGCGCACCGTGCTGGCCGATTTCCGCCACTCCGGCCGCGGCACGCAGGGCGTGATCGCGATTGCCACCTCGGCGCGCAACGGCAAGGTGGTGGCCGCCAAGTTGGTGGCCGATGATGACGAAATCATGCTGATTACTACCGGCGGCGTGCTAATCCGTACCCGCGTCAAGGAAATCCGCGAACTGGGCCGCGCCACGCAGGGCGTGACGCTGATCAACCTGGGCGAGGGCGAAACGCTGTCCGGCCTGGAAAAGGTCGTGGAAACCGAAGACGAGGCAGAGGCATAAATGTCACGCGTGTGGAATTTCAGTGCCGGCCCCGCAGTGCTGCCGCTGGATGTGCTGGAGCAGGTTCGCGACGAAATGCTGGACTGGCACGGCTGCGGCATGTCGGTGATGGAAATGTCGCATCGCGGCAAGGATTTCACTTCCATTATCGAGACCGCCGAGGCCGATCTGCGCGACTTGCTGGCGATACCGCCCAATTACAAGGTGTTATTCCTGCAAGGCGGAGCAACCCAGCTGTTTTCGCAAATCCCGTTGAATCTGGCTGCGGGCCGGTCCGCGGACTACTTGGTGACCGGTTCCTGGTCGAAAAAGGCGGTGGAAGAAGCGCAGCGCGTGGCGCCTATTGCCGGTGCGGCCAGGGTTGCCGGCAGCACAGCGGCCAAGGGCGCCCCGGCGGATGGTTTTACCCGCTTGCTGCGCGATGAGGAAATCAAACTCGATCCCAACGCCGCTTTCCTTCATCTGTGTACCAATGAAACCATCTACGGGGTCGAGGTGCAGGATGACTGCGCGGCGCTGGCCGCCCGTGCCGGTGGTGTGCCGCTGGTGGCCGACATGAGTTCGCACATCCTGTCGCGGCCGGTCGATGTTTCCCGCTACGGCCTGATTTACGCCGGTGCGCAGAAAAACATCGGCCCTTCCGGGCTGGTGGTCTGCATCGTGCGCGAAGACCTGCTCGGGCAGGCTGTGTCGACCTTGCCCAGTACCATGGATTTTTCCGTCATGGCCGAGCATGGTTCCATGCTCAATACCCCGCCCACCTTCGGCATCTATGTCGCCGGCCTGGTGTTCAAGTGGCTGAAGAAACTTGGCGGCGTTGCCGCCATCGAGCAGGCCAACATTGCCAAGGCGCGGTTGCTGTATGGCGCGATTGATGGCAGCAACGGTTTCTACCTGAACCCGGTCGAGAGCGTCAGCCGTTCGCGCATGAACGTGCCGTTCGTGCTCAAGGATGCCGCGCTGGATGCGGTGTTTCTGAAAGAGGCGGAGCAGGCCGGCCTGCATTACCTCAAAGGCCATAAGTCCGTGGGTGGCCTGCGCGCCTCGATTTACAACGCCATGCCGGAAGCCGGCGTCAGGGCGCTGGTCGACTTCATGCAGGAATTTGCGAAAGTGCGTGGCTGATGAGCGACGAACTCAAAAAACACCGCGAACAAATAGACGCGATCGACGCCCAGTTGTTGAAGCTGGTGAGCGAGCGTGCGCAGCATGCACGCACCATCGGTAGCCTCAAGGGGGAGGGGCCGATCTACCGCCCCGAGCGCGAGGCTCAGGTGCTGCGCCGCCTGCTGGATCAGAACCCGGGTCCGTTGTCGGATGAAGCCGTCACCGCCATTTTCCGTACGGTCATGTCCAACTGCCGCGCACTGGAAAAGGCGCTGTCCGTCGCTTTTCTCGGCCCGCTCGGCACCTACAGCGAAGAAGCTGCGATCAAGCAATTTGGCGGGCTTTCCAACCCGATCCAGTGTGCTTCAATTGATGAAGTAGTCCGGCTGGTGGAAGCCGGCGAGGCGGATTACGGCGTGGTGCCGGTGGAAAACTCCACTGAAGGCGCTATCGGCCGTACCCTGGATTTGTTGCTGGCTAGCCCGCTACAGGTGTGCGGCGAGGTGGACCTGGCGGTGCACCACAATTTGCTGGCGAAAGAGGGCGGGATGGAAACCATCCGCAAGGTCTATTCCCATGCCCAGTCACTGGCGCAATGCCACGAATGGCTGAATACCCATCTGCCCCACGCCGAGCGCCAGGCGGTGGCCAGCAATGCCGAAGCAACGCGTCTGGCAGCCGAGGGCAGCGGTGTGGCTGCCATTGCCAGCCGTCGTGCGGGTGAAATTTATGGCTTGAACCTGCTGGCGGAAAATATTGAGGATGACCCGCGCAATACCACGCGTTTCCTGGTGATTGCCGATCACGATGTCGCCCCGTCAGGCCGCGACAAGACCTCGCTGGCGATGTCGGTGCGCAATGTTCCCGGTGCCGTGGTGGAACTGCTCGCCCCGCTGGCGCAGAACGAAGTTTCCATGACCAAGCTGGAATCGCGCCCGGCTCATTCCGGGTTGTGGGAGTATGTCTTCTTTGTGGACATCGAAGGGCATCGCGATGATGCCAAGGTCGCCAGGGCGCTGGCAACGCTGGAGCAGAAAGCTTCTTTTCTCAAGGTGCTGGGGTCTTATCCCATTGCTGTCATTTAACGCCACAAACTGACCGGCGGGTCAGCCACCACCGCCTGCAGGATGTCGGTGCGCGAAATAAAGCCCACCAGTTCGTGATTGACGTTGACGATGGGCACGCCATCCACGCCGTGATCGAGCATGACCGTGGCAATCTTGCGGATGTCGGTTCCCGGCTCTGCCGCCACTACCGGTGAGGTCATGACGTCGTTCACCTTGCGGTGCATGGCATCCATCACTTTGCCGTCCTCGATATTGATGGTGGTGAGCAGATCACGTTCGCTGACGATGCCGACCAGCCGTTGCTGGGCATTAAGCACCGGGGCTTCGTGGATGCGGTGTTCGCGGAACACCTGCCAGGCGTGGGAAACGCTGTCTTCATCGCTCAGTGTAATCACTTCGCGCGTCATGATCTGGTAAGCGTGATACAGCGGGCCGCGCTCGACATCAGGCTGCACCTGTGTCTGATAGGACTTGATGGCATGTTCCTGCGGCTTGCCGCCATAAGCGGGCTCAACGCTAGCCAGTTCATTGTTTTTGGCGACAATCCTGCGGATGGCGGGACTGCGGGTGAGGGCGTTGACGCGCCCCAGGTCTTCGATGGTGCCGGTGATGACGGGGTCGCGGATACCGTAGAGCATGAACATGGGGTGACCTTAACGTGGCTGGTTGGCTTTTATCCTACCAGACAATTCTGAAAATGCCTGCCACCGGCTGAAAATTCTGCTACTGTAAGCACCTGCACGCAAGTTAGCTATGGAGGTCATCATGGATAACAAATACGCTTTGGGCAGCACCAAGGTCGCACACGAGCACCACGACCTGAAAACCGTCAAAACGCCGCTGGCATGCCGTTTCTGCGGTTACGATCATCTCGTTTATTGCCCCACCATGCGGGACCATCACTGTCCCGAATGCGATAAGTACCAGGAAGACATCCCGGCAGGATATTCAACCGGCCGCAGCGCCAATTACTAGCGCCACGGCCAATCGGCCTACTCCACGCCCTGGCTTGCCAGGTAATCTTCGTAGTTGCCGGCCCAGTTGACGATGCCTTCCGGACGGATGTCGATGATGCGTGTTGCCAGCGACGACACGAATTCGCGGTCGTGCGAAACAAAGAGCAGCGTGCCCTTGTACCTGTCCAACGCGGTATTCAGCGCTTCGATGGATTCCATGTCCATGTGGTTGGTCGGTTCGTCCATCAGCAGCACGTTGTGGCGGCCCAGCATCAACTTGCCGTAGAGCATGCGGCCTTTTTCACCGCCGGACAGCACCTTGACCGATTTCTTGGTTTCTTCACCGGAAAACAGCAGGCGCCCCAGCATGCTGCGCACTGACTGGTCGTCGTCGCCTGCCTGGGTGTGCTGCGACATCCAGTCGAACAGCGATTCGCCCTTGTCGAATTCGTATTCGTGGTCTTGCGCGAAGTAGCCGATCCTGGCCTTTTCCGCCCACTTGACGCTGCCGTGGTTGGGTTTGAGGTCGCCGGCAATGCAGCGTAGCAGGGTGGTCTTGCCGACACCGTTCTCGCCAATGATGGCCACTTTTTCGCCGGCTTCGAGGATCATGCTGAAATCGTTGAACAGCGGCTTGTCAAAGCCGTGGCTGAGCTTCTCGATCTCCACCGCCTGGCGATGCAGCTTTTCCTTGTCGTCGAATTCGAAACGGATGAACGGGTACTGGCGGCTGGACGGCTTGAATTCCGCAATCTCGATCTTGTCGATCATCTTCAGGCGGCTGGTGGCTTGCTTGGCCTTGGATTTATTGGCCGAGAAGCGGCGCACGAACTCCTGCAGTTCGGCGACTTTTTCCTTGGCGCGGGCGTTGTCCTTGGCTTGCTGGGCACGGGCAGACTGGGCGGCTTCCATGTAGTCGTCGTAGTTGCCGGGGTAGACCTTGAGCGTGCCGTAATCCATGTCGCAGGTATGGGTGCAGACCTGGTTGAGGAAGTGGCGGTCGTGGGAGATGATGATCATTGTGCTGTTGCGGTTGTTCAGCACGTCTTCCAGCCAGCGGATGGTGTTGATGTCGAGGTTGTTGGTCGGTTCGTCCAGCAGCAGGATGTCGGGGTTGGCGAACAGTGCCTGCGCCAGCAGCACGCGCAGTTTCCAGCCGGGTGCCACGGCGCTCATCGTGCCGGTGTGCTGCTCGGTGGGGATGCCCACGCCCAGCAGCAATTCGCCGGCACGCGCCTCGGCGGTATAGCCGTCGTATTCGGCGTATACGGCCTCGAGATCGGCGGCTTTCATGTAATCCTCTTCGGTGGCATCCGGATTGGCATAAATGGCGTCGCGTTCCTGCATCGCTTGCCACATTTCCTCGTGCCCCATCATCACCACGTCGAGTACGCGCTGGTCTTCATAGGCAAACTGATCCTGGCGCAAAAACGCCATGCGCTCGTGATTGTCCAGCGATACGTTGCCGCCGGTGGGTTCCAGCACCCCGGCGAGAATTTTCATGAAGGTGGATTTGCCGCAGCCGTTGGCGCCAATCAAGCCGTAGCGATTGCCGTCGCCGAACTTGACGGAGACGTTTTCAAACAATGGCTTGGCGCCGAACTGGATGGTGAGGTTGCTGGTGATTAACAAAATAGTTCCTTAAAGCTTGGATAGGATTGAGCGCGCGTGGACTGCGCCATTAAGCAAATTTATCCGTAATGACCACCTCGCCCATGGCCAACTGCCCGCCGCGCGGCCAGGGGTCCTTGACGCCCTTGCCGATGGCAACAAACATGGCAATCACATGGTCTTGCGGTAAATTGATCAGCTTGCCTACCGCGTCAAAGTCAAACCCATCCATCGGGCAGGAGTCGTAGCCCATTTCCTTGGCGGCCAGCATCAGCGTCATCGCCGCCATGCCGCAAGAACGCATGGCTTCGTCACGCTGCACCTGATCGCGGCCCGCATAATACTGCCCAATGGCGGGCACCAGATAATCGCGCACCGGTTGCGGCGCATCTTTCCAGTAGCGGGAAGGTTCTTTTTCCCAGGACTTTGTATCCGCTGTCAGGATCACCAGCAAAGACGCATCGGTGACTTGTGCCTGATCCCAGCTTGCGGCGCGTATCTGTTTGCGCAGTTCCTGATTGCGCACGGCGACAAAGCGCCAGTTCTGGATATTAAACGCGGTGGGAGAGAGCATGGCCAGCCCCAATAACCGGTTGATCTCCGCGTCGCTCATGCGGTGTTGGGGATCGTAGGCCTTGATGGAGCGGCGAGCCTGGATGGCGTCAAATACGGTCATGGCGATTCCCCTGTCAGGATGAATACCGGATACCGGTAATAGTCAGTTCCAGCGGACCGGCCGGTCGTTGCCACACGACGCTATCGCCTACCTTGTGGCCAATTAGCGCGCGTGCCAGCGGTGAAGCCCAGTTCACCTTGTTTTTGGCGATGTCAGCCTCGTCTTCGCCGACAATGCGGAATTCCATGACCTGCATGTTTTCATCCTCGACATCCACAATCGCCCCAAAGCGGATTTCATCTTTGGGGTGCGTGCCGGTGTCTACCAAGATAGCGCTTTCCAGGCGCGCGGTAAAATAACGCAGATCGCGTTCGGCTTCCGCCAGTTGCAAGGCGGCAAACGGGTCTTCCTTCTTCGGTGTCAGTTCGTCACGCAAGGCTTCCAGACGCTGAACCTCATATTTCAAATGGTGCAGGCCGCTGGCGGTGACATAGTTGGGTTCACCGCTAATCGGGCGCTCGACAACCTCATCATTTACCTGCTCGAATTTGTCTTCGTTCAAAAATGCTCGGCTCATTGTTTATTCCTTTATTCCCACTCGATGGTCGCGGGCGGTTTACCCGAAATGTCGTACACCACACGGTTGATGCCGTGCACCTCGTTGATGATGCGGTTGGACACCTTGCCCAGCAGGCTGTAAGGCAGTTCCGCCCAGTGCGCGGTCATGAAGTCGCTGGTGACCACGGCGCGCAGCGCGACCACGTAGTCATAGGTGCGGCCGTCGCCCATCACACCCACCGATTTGACCGGCAGGAATACGGTAAACGCCTGGCTGGTGAGGTCGTACCAGCTCTTGCCGGTTTTTTCGTCCAGGGTATTGCGCAACTCTTCGATAAAAATTGCATCGGCGCGGCGCAGCAGGTCGGCATAGTCCTTTTTCACTTCGCCCAGGATGCGTACCCCGAGGCCGGGGCCGGGGAAGGGGTGGCGGTACACCATATCGTGCGGCAGGCCCAATGCAATGCCAAGCTCGCGCACTTCGTCCTTGAACAAGTCGCGTAGCGGTTCCAGCAGTTTCAGCCCCAGGGTTTCCGGCAGGCCGCCGACGTTATGGTGGCTCTTGATGGTGACGGCTTTTTTCGACTTCGCGCCGCCGGATTCGATCACGTCGGGGTAAATGGTGCCCTGCGCCAGCCATTTGGCATTGGCCAGTTTTTTGGCTTCACGCTGAAACACCTCGACAAACTCCCGGCCGATAATCTTGCGCTTAGCTTCTGGGTCGGTGACGCCCGCCAGTTCGCCCATAAACTCCGCGGTGGCATCCACGTGGATGACCTTGGCATGCAGGCGGCCGGCAAACATGTCCATCACCATCTTGCCTTCGTCCAGGCGCAGCAGGCCGTGGTCTACAAACACGCAGGTGAGCTGGTCGCCAATGGCGCGGTGGATGAGTGCTGCCGCCACGCTGGAATCCACGCCG
>JABLTH010020459.1_pt1 | contig 56617 bp, 60 predicted proteins | sample 7875711 | NCBI WGS metagenome assembly JABLTH01 (sample SAMN14941262, study PRJNA633318) | bioreactor metagenome | isolation source: bioreactor | place: China | collected 2019-03-05 | reverse complement strand
GGGGATAACAGGCTGATCTCCCCCAAGAGCTCATATCGACGGGGAGGTTTGGCACCTCGATGTCGGTTCGTCACATCCTGGGGCTGGAGAAGGTCCCAAGGGTTCGGCTGTTCGCCGATTAAAGTGGCACGTGAACTGGGTTCAGAACGTCGCAAGACAGTTCGGTCCCTATCTGTGATGGGCGCTAGTAAATTGAGAGGACATGACCTTAGTACGAGAGGACCGGGTCGTACACACCGCTGGTGTATCTGTTGTGCCGCCAGGTGCAATGCAGAGTAGCTACGTGTGGCCAGGATAAACGCTGAAAGCATCTAAGCGTGAAACCTTCCTCAAGATGAGTTTACTTTTAAGGGTCGTCGGAGACTACGACGTTGATAGGCTACAGGTATAAAGGTGGTAACATCAAAGCCGAGTAGTACTAATTGCCCGTAAGCTTTATTTTTTATTTTCTTCCTCATTGGAAGTAATTAATAAGCATTACAGCTTTTACATATCCCAATATGTCACCTTATTTTATTGCTTAACGCAATTACCGTCTTATGGTGGTTTTGCCGAGGGTGTTCACCTCTTCCCATACCGAACAGAGAAGTTAAGCCCCTCATGGCCGATGGTACTACACCAAAATGTGGGAGAGTAGGTAGCTGCCATATTCTTTTAAAAAGCCTTTCAGTTTACTGAGAGGCTTTTTTATTTTGTATATATAAACCAAAATGAAGCAAACCATCCATAGGGCGAATGATGAACCTGCTTAGTAATGTGAAATTGCAGGCCATATATCAGTTAAGCCTTTCAGTTTATTGCGAGACTTTTTTCTTTTGCAAAGGGATTATGGATTTGATCTTTAGCAGAAGCATTTCAAAATTCTGGCATAAAACAGTATCCGGAAGACTAAATTACATATAGCGGATAGTATTCGCATTTATATGTGACCTTCTTTTTTCAATCCGGCAACTTATACAGGTGAGTCAGCAATAAAACACTTTATTACAGCCTGCGGTTCCCTCAAATAAAAAATCCCGGCTATTGCCAGGATTTTTATTTATTAACTTGAATGGATGATTATGGGAATATGCCTAACTCATTATAAGAATTGGCCACCTTGTTAATGGCACTTACATAAGCCGCAGTACGCATATCTGGTATTTCAGGATTGTCTTTCCACACCTGGATGATCTCACGGGTGGCACCAATCATGGTTTCTTCAAGGCCACTGTGCACCAGGTCGATCTCATCTGGCCCGTGCAGGATCATATTCTTTTCTGTTTCATTCATTGTTTTACCGGTAAGTCCTTCTATCTGGTTCACCATCCTGTTATTCAGGTTTTCGGCAAAACGTTTTTCAAGCCGGCCATAACGCACATGGCTCAGGTTTTTTAACCATTCAAAATAACTTACCGTAACACCGCCGGCATTCAGGTACATATCAGGCACACATAAGATTCCTCTTCTTGCAAATTCCTCATCTGCTTCCGGTGTACAAGGACCGTTGGCGGCTTCGCCAACGATCTTAGCCTTCACCCTTGGTGCATTTTCACCATTAATTACATTTTCAAGTGCTGCAGGAATCAGTATATCGCATTCCAGCTCCAGCGCATCGGTATTTTTAGCGAGGTTGGTGGCGCCGGGGAAATTTAAAATTGAACCTGTTTTTTTCCTGTGCTGGAGAACCTCATCTTCATTTAAACCGTTTGCATTGAAAATAGCACCTTCATAGTCGGCAAGGGCAATTACTTTTGCTCCGCCTTCCCTGAAAAACTTTGCACTATGGTATCCCACATTACCCAATCCCTGTACCACCACAGTTTTGCCTTTAACACCAACAGTCAGTCCCTGTTTTTCCATAATGTCGGGCATGTTGCATACTTCGCGTATTCCAAAAAAAACCCCCAAACCGGTAGCTTCCCTGCGGCCGTTAACACCACCTTGTGAAATGGGTTTACCGGTAACACAACCAGCAGCATCAATTTCTCCTGGTTTTAGAGACTGGTAAGTATCCACGATCCAGGCCATTTCCCTTTCGCCGGTTCCATAATCAGGTGCGGGAACATCAATACCGGGGCCTATAAAATTTTTCTTTACCAGTTCAGCTGTATAACGGCGGGTGATTTTTTCCAGGTCGTATGAGCTGTACTTTTTAGGATCGATGGTGATACCGCCTTTTGCCCCGCCAAATGGCACATTCACAATGGCGCATTTAAAGGTCATCAATGCGGCAAGGGCCATTACTTCATCAAGATTAACCTCGGGGCTGTAACGGATACCGCCTTTACAAGGACTTTTATGATGGGAATGCTGTACCCTGTAAGCCTTGATCACTTCTATTTTGTCGTTTACCTTAACGGGGAAATGCATCCGGAGTACAGAATTACATTGCTTGATCTGTTCCAGTAACCCCGAATCCCATTTGGTGAATTTTGCGGCTTTGTCAAAGCTCTTTTCCACACTTTGAAAAAAGCTGTAGTGCGTTTCTGCTGACATAATCGTTTAGTTTAGTTATTGCAATCGTTGTTTAGTTTAGTTATATCAGGATGTAAAACGGCTGGCAAACCATTTTATTTCTCTTTTTCAATTTTGCTGATCTTCCTGTCTATCGAAAGAACATACAGAAATAACCCAAGGAGAATGGTGAGGCACACTGCCACCACCACGTAAATTTGTCCATTGCTTCTCATCACATCTTCTGTGCCGGGTGAGGTTTGTGCTTTTACAGAAAAACAGCTGATAAATAAAATTGCGGTAACCAGCAGTTTTGAAAGATGTTTAGTCATTGAGCAGCGTTTTATCTTTTATTAATTGGATCCTTATTCTTAACGTGGATATCCATACACTCAAAAGTGTCCAGCCAATTACCGCCGGGTAAAATACCACACGCATGGCGGTGTCAAGATCTTTTTCGGCATTCAGTGCAGGATTGCCACTATCACTGCCGGGTGCACCCGGGTGGAGGCTGCCCACCATGCGGGGTATGATCCAGATACTGGGGAACAGCATGGCAAAAGCAAAAATATTATACACGGCACTCACCCTTGCCCTTTTATCAATATCAGTAAAGGAGCCGCGTAAAACAAAGTAGGCGCCATAAATCAGCAAGGCAATGGCTGCGCCAATAAGTTTTGGTTCTTTTAAAACACTGCCCAGGCTTTGCGACTGATCGGTAAGCCAGGTATAATTGGCCCAGATGGCACCGGTTACATAACCTAAAACCCCCAGAATGGTACCTACTGCGGCATAATTGGACGCATAAATATCATTGCGAAACTTTGAAGAACGGAGGTATAAAATACTGTATACAAAACTTATGATGAACATGATCATCATGGCAAACCACATACATACATGAAAATAAAGGTTCCTGATGGACTGGTGAATAATGGGCAGGTCGGGAACTTTAATTAAAAAACCAGCTGTTACGGTATACACCAGCAGAATTACTGATAATATTTTCCACCATGATTTATTCACAAAGAAGGTGTTGTTTTAAGTGGGGCAAAGATAGGGAGAGTTTTGAGTTTTGAATTTTTCTTTGTGCTTTTTTAAACGCACTTTTACTGAAGCATCAGTCTTTCCATAAATACGGAAACAAAACAATGGCCATTGCCAGCACCAGTACATCCAGGCCGGCAATTAAACCAGCCAGCTGTAATACTGCGCCCTGTTTAAACACTTCTGCAAAGGCCACCTTGCTCAGTTTCATCAGCAGCATCAGCTGTGGCAGTATCACCGGGAATCCCATGATGGCAATAAGCGCAGCATTTTGCTGTGCTTTTGCTGCAATCGCACTCATTAACGTAAACACCAGGCTGATGCTGAGCCCCCCCAGTAAAACAATGCCGGTAAATTGCAGCACACTGCTTACCGGGTTTGAAAGAAAGAGGAAGAAAAGCAGCAGGCTGATACTGCTCATGATCAGCATCAGCAGTACATTATAGATCATTTTGCTGATGATGAATTCAGCAGGAGAAGCAACAGAATAAAAATAAAGCATCCGGCCACGGCTTTCCTGTAAAAAACTCTTGGCCACGGCGTTCACGCATATAAACAGTTGTATGATCCAGAAAAGACTGTTCCATACAACCGAATCGGGTTTATCCGGGATCGACAAATAAATAACAAAAACTGTAGAGGCGATATAGAGGATGATGCCGTAAAAAGTATGCTTTTGACGTAATTCAAGCAGGATGTCTTTTTTCAGCAGTGTTAAAACCCGTTTGTTCATTGTGCCGCAATTTACAAACTAAAACGGTGCCATAGCATAAGAAACGCTTTAATGGAACAGGGCAGCAGGTTAATCTCTTTCCTGTGCGCAATGCCTGCACCGGGGTTCGTATATATCTTTTTCTCCCAGTAAACCTGGGGCCCCTTGGCTTCTTTACGGTAACTGATGTTGGCGATGTTGCCGCACTTTACACAAATGGCATGCAGCTTTGTGATATAATCGGCTTTTGCAAGCAGTGCAGGCATCTGCCCGAAGGGGTTGCCCAAATAATCCATATCAAGCCCTGCAACAATCACCCTGATGCCCCGCAGCGCCAGCTGTTCGCAGACATTACCAATTTCGGCATCAAAAAACTGGGCTTCATCAATGCCCACCACATCCACATCCTGTGCAAGCAGTAAAATGGTTTGTGAACTCTCCACCGGCGTGGAAAGTATGGCATTGGTATCGTGGCTTACTATCTTTTCCGCATCATATCGCACATCAATGGCCGGCTTGAATATTTCCACTTTCAGATTGGCGATCTTCACCCTTTTCAGCCTGCGTATCAACTCTTCTGTTTTACCGCTGAACATGCTGCCGCAAATCACTTCTATCCAGCCCCTGCGTTCGCCTTTCAGCCCCGGTTCTATAAACATTTATGTAATTTTTTAAGATTGAGTTTGTAACTTACGGCACAAATTTTTTCCACCGCTGTTCCCGCTTTTGGGGCATCAAAAATAAAGGTTATTCAATGGAAAGAGTGGAAACACTCATAAAAAAATTACAGGAACAGTTTACAGCAAAAGTTCCGGCAGAACAACTGCTGATCACTGTTCAGATGCTGCAGGCCGAACTGGCCCGCCTGCGGCAAAACGGTACTGCCCAATACAGTAATGCTGTTGCCGTGGATATACCACAAACCATTTTACCGCCAGTGATACAGCCAGCAACGGAGGAGGAAAAAATTGTACAGGTGCTGCAGGTGGATGAAGCAGAAATAGAAGCCGAACTGGAAGAGATCAAACGCAATGCAGAGGCCATGCAAAAAATAAGTGTGCATAATAAGCCCACCATTATTTTTGATGATGATGAACATCCTATTCCCACACTTGCACAGCATATACCTTCTCCTCAGCCCGAACCAGCTGCTATCAAAAAAGAGATCAACGATGTGGTAGCCGATGCCAGTGCATCCCTGAACGACCGTCTCAGGCAATCAAAAACAGATTTAGGCGAAACACTCACAGAGTCGCCCATACGCGACCTGAAAAAAGCCATTGGCATCAACGACCGTTTTTTATTCATCAACGAATTGTTCAGGGGAGATGAGAATATGTATGAGCGCAGCATTAAAACCATCAACGGGTTTTCAATTTTACCCGAAGCAGAATACTGGATGCAGCGGGAACTGAAAGTTAAACTCGGCTGGAGCGATGCAAACGAAACCGTAAAGCAGTTCACTCAGCTGGTTAAAAGACGGTTTACCTGAATATAGCGGATGATCTTTTCTGTGGCTCCTGCGTTTTCAAACACATATTTTTTTGCGGCAGCAGCGCTTTCATTGTAATAAGCTGCATCATCGTCCCATGCCTGTATCTCTTCCCTTAATTCATTGGTATCAGCAATACTCACTGCAGCGCCCAGTTCCACCAGGTCGGTCGCCTCAAAATACTTTGCATAATTCTCTCCAATGATCACGGGTCTTCCCCAAACAGCGGCTTCCAGAATATTATGAATACCATCGTTTGTAAAACCACCGCCCACATAATTAATGCGTGCAATGCTATACAGCCTGCTCAGCATACCAATGGTGTCAACAATCAAAACCTTGTAATTACCCAGGCTTTGTTGCAATGCGCTGTCCTTTTCTGCTACAGTATAAAAAACAGATTCTTTGAAAAGCTTTTTAACGGCATCCAGGTGTGCCCTGTCCAGCTCGTGCGGTACAATAATGAGTTTGTACTGGTGATGTGTTTCATCGGCATATGCTGCAAGAATGATCTCGTCATCTTCCCAGGTGCTTCCTGCAACAATCACCGGCTGGTTGCCGCAAAAAGTATTGATCAGACTATTATCAAGCACTGTTTGCGCAATGGCTGTAACGCGGTCAAACCTGGTATCGCCGCTTACGGTCACATTGCTGCTCACTCCAACGCCGGCCAGTAGTTTTTGCGAGACTTCGTTCTGCACAAAAAAATAAGTAAAACAGCCCAGCATCTCTTTCCATATACCTCCATACCATTTAAAAAATGGCTGGCTCTTCCTGAAAATGCCCGATACCAGCAATACCGGGATATTTCTTTTCTTCAGCTCGCTGAGGTAATAGAACCAGTATTCATACTTTACCCATAAAACCAGCGAAGGTTCCACTGCTGCAATGAATTTTTTTGCCGCAAAAATATTATCGGCAGGCAGGTAAAAAATATAATCGGCGCCCTTGTAATTTTTACAGGCTTCATAACCGCTGGGTGAAAAAAAAGTGAGTACAATTCTTATGGATGCATCATTGCTTTTTAACGCCTCCAGCACAGGCCGGCCCTGCTCAAACTCACCCAGGCTGGCGCAATGCATCCATACCGTTTTTGCTGTTGAAAGGGGAATATTAATGTTTTGCTGCTGGCGGCCCTTCAGCCAGGCTTTTGCCTTCGGACTCCACAATGCGGCAGTACGCACACCAGCAGCATAGAGTAAAAGGAATATGTTATAAAACAACCGGCTCAAGAAAAATAATTTGGACAAAGCTATTGAAATAATGCAGACGGGCAGCGGCATGGTTGCTTTGCTGAGTGGGGTACGAGTGCTATCTTTGCCAGCGTTAAAAAAAAGCGTTATGAGGCCTATACAAATGGTGGATACAAAAACACAGTATCACAAAATAAAAACTGAAGTGGATGCAGCAGTACTGGGCGTTTTGGAGAGCTCGATGTTCATTGGTGGAAAAGCTGTAAACAGTTTTGCAGAAAACCTGGCCAGATACCATAACAGCAAACATTGCATTCCCTGTGCAAACGGCACCGACGCTTTGCAAATTGCCATGATGGCGCTGGGTATTGAACCCGGTGATGAAGTGATTACACCATCATTCACCTATATTGCAACGGTGGAAGTGGCCGCATTACTGCGCATCAAACCCGTTTTTGTGGAAGTGGACCCCAAAACATTTTGCATCGATCCGGCCGCTATTGAAAAAGCTATCACGCCAAAAACAAAGGCCATTGTTCCGGTGCATTTGTACGGGCAGGCTGCCAATATGGAAGCCATTATGCAAATTGCCGCCGCACATAACCTGTTTGTGATAGAAGATAATGCACAGGCTATCGGCAACGATTATACTTTCAGCAACGGCACTGTTAAAAAAACAGGCAGTATCGGTCATATCGGCTGCACTTCTTTTTATCCCAGCAAAAACCTGGGCGCTTTTGGCGATGGCGGTGCCATGTTCACCAATGATGATGCACTTGCCGCTAAACTGCGCATGATCGCCTCCCATGGCCAGAGTAAACGTTATTACCACGATGTGGTGGGATGCAATTCAAGACTGGATGCTGTACAGGCTGCCATACTGGATATTAAACTGCAGCACCTGGATGAATATATTACCGCACGCCGTAAAGCCGCTGATTTTTATGATGCAGCTTTTGCAGATAATAAAAAGGTCACTGTTCCGTTTAGAGATGCGGCTAATAAACACGTATTTCACCAGTACACGCTTATACTGGACGGCGTTGATAACCCGGCCGCCTTCCGCGATGCCTTACACCAATACCTGGCTGATAATAATGTTCCTTCCATGATCTATTACCCGGTACCGGCTCACAGGCAAAAAATGTTTGATGCCTTTGGTGGCAGCAGTTATCAGCTGCCCGTTACCGACTGGCTCACCGAAAGAGTGATCAGCCTGCCCATGCATACAGAGCTGGATGCGGAACAGCAGGGCTATATCGCAAACAAAGTTTTAGAATTTGTAAATAAATAAAAATGAAAATCGCCGTTGTAGGAACAGGATACGTTGGACTGGTAACAGGCACCTGCTTTGCCGATACGGGCAACCGGGTTACCTGTGTTGATATTGATAAAGCAAAAGTTGACAAACTTACATCCGGGCAGATCACCATTTTTGAGCCGGGGCTTGAAAAACTTTTTCTGCGTAACCAAAAAGAAAACCGCCTGCATTTTACCACATCACTTGCCGATGCTGTTAAAGATGCACAGGTGATCTTTCTTGCATTGCCCACGCCACCCGGGGAAGACGGGAGCGCCGACCTGAAATATATTTGAGGTGTGGCCGATGAGCTGGGCAAAATACTTACAGAATATAAAGTGATTGTTGATAAGAGCACGGTTCCTGTAGGTACAGCAGATAAAGTGCGGGACGCCATTGCCAAAAACGCAACAGTGGAATTTGATGTGGTAAGCAATCCTGAGTTTTTAAGGGAAGGTGTGGCGGTTGATGATTTTATGAAACCCGACCGCGTGGTAATTGGCACCACATCTGAAAAAGCAAAAAAGGCGATGAACGACCTGTACGGGCCTTTTGTACGGCAGGGCAATCCCATCATATTTATGGATGAAAGAAGTGCGGAGCTTACAAAATATGCTGCCAATTCTTTCCTGGCCACCAAAATTACCTTTATGAACGAGATCGCCCAGTTATGCGAAAGGCTGGGTGCTGATGTGGATATGGTGCGCCGCGGCATGGGCGCCGATGAACGTATCGGGCGCAGGTTTTTGTTTCCCGGCATTGGTTATGGCGGCAGCTGTTTTCCCAAAGACGTGCAGGCACTGGCAAAATCTGCCGATGAGATCGGGTACAATTTTAAAATACTGGATGCCGTGATGGAAGTGAATGAGAAACAAAAACTGCACCTCATCCCATCATTACAATCATATTTCAATAATAATTTAGCAGGAAAGAAAATAGCTCTCTGGGGTTTGGCGTTTAAGCCCAACACAGATGATATACGTGAGGCTCCGGCACTTTACATGATCAATGCATTGCTGCAGGCTGGCGCCACCGTTACCGCCTACGATCCTGAGGCCATGAATAATGTAAAGGCATTGCTGGGCGATAAGATATCTTTTGCAGAATACCAGTACGATGCCTTGAAAGATGCCGATGCGCTGGTGATCGCAACTGAATGGAGCGAATTCCGTACACCCGATTTTGAAAAGATCACATCGCTGTTAAAGAATAAGGTGATCTTTGACGGACGCAATCTTTTTGATGTAAAACAAATGGAAGACGCCGGTTTTTATTATGTGAGTGTGGGCCGGAAAATTGTTAACCCCCAATAAACTGAATATACTGTGGCTGCAAAAAGAGTTTTAATTACAGGAGCTGCCGGCTTTTTAGGATCGCATTTATGCGACCGTTTTATTAAAGAAGGCTGCCATGTAATTGGCATGGATAATTTAATTACCGGCGACCTGAAAAACATTGAGCACCTTTTTAAGCTGAAAGAATTTGAATTCTATCATCACGATGTTTCAAAATTCATTCATGTTACCGGTCACCTGGATTATATCCTGCATTTTGCATCTCCCGCCAGCCCGATAGATTATTTAAAAATTCCTATACAAACATTAAAAGTGGGTTCGCTGGGAACGCATAACTGTCTTGGTTTGGCGCTGGCAAAAAAAGCAAGGATACTGGTGGCATCCACCAGTGAAGTGTATGGCGACCCGCTGGTGCACCCGCAAAATGAAGAATACTGGGGCAATGTAAATCCTGTTGGACCAAGAGGTGTGTATGATGAAGCAAAACGTTTCCAGGAGGCAATGACAATGGCCTATCATACGTTTCATGGTGTGGAAACAAGGATCGTTCGTATTTTCAATACGTATGGCCCGAGGATGCGCCTGAATGATGGAAGGGTATTGCCTGCTTTTATAGGACAGGCATTGCGTGGTGAAGACCTTACCGTTTTTGGTGATGGCAGCCAGACAAGAAGTTTTTGTTATGTGGCTGACCTGGTGGAAGGCATCTACCGTTTACTGCTGAGTGATTATGCACAGCCTGTAAATATTGGTAACCCTGATGAAATATCGCTGCAGGATTTTGCAGAGGAGATCATTAAACTCACCGGCACACAGCAAAAGATTGTGTATAAAGAGCTCCCTACAGATGATCCCAAGCAGCGCCAGCCCGATATTACAAAAGCCAAACAACTGCTGGGCTGGGAGCCAAAAGTGAAACGTGCAGAAGGGTTGCAGATAACATATGAGTATTTTAAAAACCTTCCCAAAGAAGAATTATACAAGCAGCACAAAGAATTTTACGGCAAATAACAATCAACCCCCATTTACCCATGTTTAACGAATTAGTTGAAAAGAAAAAAAGCCTTGCAGTAATAGGGCTGGGCTACGTAGGTTTACCCATTGCGCTGGAGTTTGCAAAAAAAATCAAAGTGATTGGTTTTGACATCAACGCAAAGCGTGTGGAAATGATGCGGAACAAAATTGATCCTTCCCAGGAGCTCGAAAGCAGCGCATTTGACGGATGTGATATCGAATTTACCAACGACCTGGATGTGTTGCGTCAGGCCAACTTTTTTATTGTGGCGGTGCCCACACCTGTGGATGAACACAACGTGCCCGACCTGGTTCCTGTAATAAAGGCCAGCGAAACCATTGGCAAAGTGATTAAGAAGGGAGATTATGTTGTTTTTGAAAGCACCGTATATCCCGGTTGTACAGAAGAAGACTGTTTGCCTGTTATTGAAAAATTAAGCGGACTAAAAAATATTACTGATTTTAAACTGGGTTATTCACCCGAACGTATCAACCCGGGCGATAAAGAACATACGCTGGCCAAAATTGTAAAAGTGGTGAGCGGCTGCGATGCGGAAGCGCTGGATACAATTGCAAAAGTGTATGAGCTGGTGGTAACAGCAGGTGTGCACAGGGCTTCGGGTATTAAAGTGGCCGAAGCTGCAAAAATAATTGAGAACACGCAGCGTGACCTGAACATTGCACTGATGAATGAATTGTCCATCATATTCGATAAAATGAACATCAACACTTATGAAGTGCTGGAAGCTGCAGGTACCAAATGGAACTTTCTTAAATTTCAGCCGGGTCTCGTAGGGGGGCATTGCATTGGAGTGGATCCTTATTATCTTACCCATAAATCAAAAGAACTGGGCTACGACAGCCAGGTGATACTGGCAGGCCGTGTGATCAACGATGGCATGGCAGGTTACGTTGCTAAAAAAGTATTGCAGCATATCATCCAGAACAATGGCAATATCAAAGATGCCAAAGTACTGGTGATGGGCGCTACCTTCAAGGAAAATGTAAGTGACATACGCAACAGCAAGGTTGCCGATGTGGTGAAGGAACTGAAATCCTTTTCACTGAACGTGGATGTTACCGATCCTTATGCAGAAAGCGATGAGCTGAAACACGAATACGGTTTTGAACTGGCCGCAAAAACCGCCGCTGATTATGATGCCGTGATTGTAACAGTGCCGCACAACGAGTATAAAAAAATGGATGACGCTTATTTCTGCTCCATCACAAAAGATAAAGCAATGATTGCCGACCTTAAAGGCATTTACAGGGGAAAGATTGCAAACAGGAATTACTGGAGTTTATAATTCAGCATAAACAGCACTTACATGTTTCATACCGGAAATTTAAATGAACACAGTTTTTTAGTAACCGGCGGTGCCGGTTTTATTGGCAGTCATATTGCCGGGTATCTTTTAAAGAACGGCGCAAAAAAAGTGCGTGTGCTGGATAATATGGTGAACGGCTTTGCGTCGAACATTGAAATACTAAAACAATATCCTGCCTTTGAATTTATTGAAGGCGATATCAGGGATGCCGCCACCTGCAGTAAAGCATGTGAGGGTATTGATTATGTGAGTCACCAGGCGGCACTGGGTTCTGTTCCTAGAAGCATTAAGGAACCTCTGTATTTTACAGAAGTGAATATTGGTGGTTTTGCCAACATGCTGAAAGCGGCCGTGGATGCCAAAGTCAAAACATTTGTATATGCATCCTCTTCATCTGTATATGGCGATGAGGCCACACTGCCAAAGATTGAATCGAGGGTGGGCAATTGCCTGTCGCCCTATGCAGCCACAAAAAAAACAAACGAACTGTATGCGCAGGTTTTTGCCGATGTATATGGCATTAACCTGATGGGCTTCCGTTACTTTAATATTTTCGGGCCCAGGCAGGATCCTGATGGTCCTTATGCCGCGGTCATTCCGCTGTTTGTTAAAGGCATTATGAAGCAAACACCTGTTTACATCAATGGTGATGGGGAACAAACACGCGACTTTACGTTTGTTGAAAATGCCGTTCAGGTGAATGTAAAGGGTATGCTTACCAGCAATACAAATGCGTTTAAAAAAGTATACAATGTGGCCGTTGGCGAAAGATTTACCGTAAACCAGTTATATAAAGCCTGTCAAGCACAGCTTGGCAGCAGCTTTGCAGCCACATACCGCGAGCCCCGTGCCGGCGATATACGCGATTCTTTGGCCGATATTTCACTGGCAAAAGAACTGCTCGGTTACCAGCCTACCAAAAAATTTGAAGATGGTTTAACAGAAACCATAGAATACTTCAGGAAATTGTACAGCTAACTTGTTTTATTGCTAAATTGCCAAGCTGTTATTAAAATGTATTTGCAATGCCTTTTACCAAGACTGAATTTCCTGGCCTGCTGATTTATGAACCTGCAATATTTGGCGACAGCCGCGGCTATTTCTTCGAAAGTTATAATGAAAATATTTTTGGTGCTGAAGGCATCCATATAAAATTTGTGCAGGATAACCAGGCGCGGTCTTCTTAGGGTGTTGTACGTGGGTTGCATTACCAGCAAAACCCGCATGCACAAACAAAACTGATCCGTGTTTTACAGGGCAGGATACTGGATGTGGTGGTGGATATCCGCAAGGGATCACCCACGTATGGTAAAGCGCTCGCAATTGAATTGTCTGACGATAATAAAAAACAGCTCTTCATTCCAAAAGGATTTGCACATGGGTATTCTGTACTGAGTGAAACCGCAGAGGTCTTTTATAAATGCGATGCCTTTTATAACAAGTCTGCCGAAGGGGGGATTTTATACAATGACCCTTCGCTTGGTATCAACTGGCAGATACCGGCTGATAAGATCATCACTTCCGAAAAAGATACGGCATATCCTTTATTGAATGATTGTGTACATAACTTCACATTCTGAAAATGTCTTCTTTAGAAACAATACTGGTTACTGGTGCTGGCGGGCAGCTGGCGCTTGAGTTTGCTGCACTGGCTCAATCATACCCGCAATACCGGTTCTTATTTGCTTCAAAAGAACAGTTGCCCATTGAAGATACCGTTGCGGTACAGGCATATTTTGATGCACATCCGGTTGATTATTGTATCAATTGCGCCGCATATACCGCGGTTGACAAAGCAGAAACAGAACGGGAAACCGCTTTTTTAATAAATGGCACGGCTGCGGGGAACCTGGCGGCTGAATGTAAAAAAAATAATACGGGCTTTATTCATATTTCCACCGACTATGTATTCAATGGTAATGGAACCCGGCCTTACAAAGAAACGGATGCCACAGATCCCGTGAATGTGTATGGTGCATCAAAGCTGCTGGGAGAAGAGCTGGTACTTCAAAATAATGAGCAGGCCATTATCATCCGTACATCCTGGGTGTATTCAAAATTTGGAAATAATTTTGTGAAGACCATGTTGCGGCTAATGAAGGAACGGGAGCGCATCAACGTGGTAAACGACCAGCTGGGCTGTCCTACTTATGCTGCGGGGCTTGCAACTGCAATTATGCAGCTTGTTGCTAAGCTTCCCCACTTTGATTTTGAAAATAATATCTTTCATTACTCAGATGAAGGAATCATCAGCTGGTATGACTTTGCAACAGCCATAAAAGAGTATACCGGCAGCCATTGTGTTATAAACCCTGTACCCACTACGCAATATCCCACTCCTGCCAAACGCCCGCATTATTCTGTGCTTGATAAATCGCTTATCAAAAAAACTTTTGGCATTACTGTACCAGGGTGGAAAGAAAATCTTATTGCGGCGCTGCATGCCATCAAAAATCAAGCGTAACGCCGGTATAATAAAAAGAAAAGCTCCCTTGCGGAAGCTTTTTGAAAGATTGCACTAATTTCTTTCATCTTGTGGGTTGTGTGTTTGTTGAGGTAAACACAGTTTCCATTGGGTAAAGCCGTGTCCTTTTTGCCTGGTTCTCTTAAGGTATCAGGATCTCAGGATGTAGTTTTCTAGGGATCAATATTTTGTTTTCTGCGGGTTTATTTTGTTACGAATGTAAAATTGCATGTTTATTTCATTTGCATGGGGCATATTTCGCCAAAGGGTACCCTATCTTCGGTGAAAAGACTTCTTTAATGGATAAATGGGCGGTTTGCAGGAGGTATTATGCTGCTGGTGTTTTATACAACGCCGATCTTCTGCAGCACATCAGAGCGCAAAGACTTACTGATAGGAATTACCTTCCCTTCAATGAGAAGTGTGTTGTCCTGTATATCTTTGATCTTTTTAAGATTTACAATATAGGAGCGGTGTACTTTTAAAAAGGAGCCACCATCTTCCACTTTTTCCTCAACAGCTTTGAGGGTGCTGTGTGTAATGTAGCTTTTGGTGCTTGTAAAATATTTTACATAATCGCCCATACTTTCGATATATAAAATATCCTCGTAGTTAAGGCGTACAAATTTGCCATCTGCTTTAATGAAGATGTCTTCTTTTTTTGCAGCAGGGGTTATTGCCACAGCGGTTTTTTGCAATGACTGGGCAATCTTTCCAATTGATTCCTGGAAACGGTTAAAAGCGATTGGTTTTTTAAGATAATCTGTTACGTTATACTGGAATGCATTAAAGGCATAATCCGTTTTTGAAGTGGTGAGCACCACCTTGGGCATATAGGCTAACTGGTCCAGCAGCTGAAAGCCGCTAAGGCCCGGCATTTCCACGTCGAGGAATAAAATATCCACCACATGCTGTTTCAGGAAACTGAGTGCGGTTGGCGCATCTTCAAAAATGCCCGATACGTCAATCGTGCCCAGTCTTTCGCAGTAATGCTGCAAAAAACTGTTTGCCATGGGTTCATCATCAACAATAACACAGCTATATTTCATCTTTCATTTTTTGCAGTATTTCCTGTACCACAGGTAAACTGTTGAAAAAATTATTTTTAAAGTCTGTATATCCTGCCTCCAGTTCATTGACAGCAGCACCGTTTTTGCATTGCTGTTCAATGGCGGCAGCCTGGTTGCTGAGGCTGGTGAGCCCTACAAAACTGAATACGGGCTTGAGCTTATGAATTTTTTCCCTGAAAGCGTCGATAGAGGTTGTGGTAAAATTCTTTTCTATCTCCTGCATCTGCAGCGGAGCTGTTTTTACAAACTGCTGAAAAACCACTTCGGCATGTTCATAATCACCTTCGTATAAATTATGAAGCGTTTCTGTATCAAGACGTTCGTCAAACAATATCTGCTCCAGGCCCATGTTCGTTTACGGATTTGTGTTATTGTAACGTTCACGGGCCCAAAATATTATCCCGCCGGGCAGATTCTTTTGCACAAAAATGCCCCCACTCAATAAAACAGTACTCTGAGCGTTAACCTTTTATTAAACATACCCCACGTGAACTTCAGTGCCCTTTTCAAGACGGGAAAAACGCCTGTGAATACTTCGAGCAACGAAAAAGACAGCTCTTATTTTGAAGCGTTGTTCCAGTCGTACCTGGATGCCTACATCATTTATAACAAGGAAACCAGGCAGGTAACAGACTGTAACCGCAGGGTGCGGCAGATGTTTGAGCTGCCTGAAGAAGCCTGTTTCAACGGTCTTTTTATTTCACAGGTAATGATGCGTCACCTGGAAGAGGGCAGCCCCAATATGGAATTGCTCATGAATGGCATTCCGGACGAATGGTATGGCGAAGCCACTTTTCTCACACATACAAAACATTCTTTTTGTGCGCATATTAAAACAACTGCCATCAAAAAAGACAACAGCGAATACCAGATAATGAGCATCCGCGACATTACCGAAATAAAGGAAGCGGAAGCACAGATACGCAGGTCGAGGGCAGAGGTGGAATCGGCAGCCAAGGCCAAGGCCCGTTTTTTAAGCAGCATCAGCCATGAATTAAGAACACCGCTGAACGGCATCATTGGTACCGCAAACCTGATCCTTGCAGATAAAACATTGCAGGAGGGAATAAAAAAGCATATCAACGTGCTGCGTTATTCTTCCGAACATATGCTGGGTATCATCAATGACATACTCGATTTTAGTAAAATTGATGCCGGAAAACTTGAGCTGAATAACCATGATTTTAACCTGAAAGACAGTATGAATAATATTGTGGGTTCCTTTCTTTCCCAATACCAAAAAAAGAACCTGGAACTAAAAACTGTTTTTCATCCGCAGCTTTCCAAAGCAAATATCATATCAGACAAAATTAAGCTGAGCCAGGTGATCACCAACCTGCTTTCCAATGCATTGAAATTTACCAGCAGCGGGTCGGTTGAACTAAGGGTGAATATAGAAGACGCATCCAAAGAAAATATAACGGTACATTTTGAAGTGGAAGACACCGGCATTGGTATTCCAAAAGAAAAACTGCAGGATATTTTCAATGCTTTTACACAGGTGCATGGTGCCGACCTGCAGCGTACGTATGGAGGCTCTGGTCTTGGGCTCACCATCAGCGAAAGACTGGTGCAGATGTTTGGCGGAAAAATGGAAGTGGAAAGCACACCCGGTAAAGGCACCCGGTTTTATTTTACACTCAGCTTTCCGCTGGCAAAAGATATGGCTGTTGCTCCCGGTGAATTTGATATGCCTGAAAAAGCCAAGGACATACGTGGCATCAGGGTGCTGGTGGTGGAAGACAACGAGATCAATGCAGCCATACTAAAGGGCTTTTTGGATAAATGGATGATCCGTACCATGGAAGCAACACATGGTATACAGGCATTGGAATTACTCAAATACCATAAGTTCGACCTGATATTGCTTGACCTTGAAATGCCCGAAATGAATGGGTATGCCACGCTTAAAAAAATAAGGGAGCAGGGACTGGGCCCACCGGTGATTGCTTTTACCGCCACCTTGCTCGAAAATATGGAAACCATTATACAGGATGCCGGCTTTAATGATTATATATTGAAACCTTTCAGGCCTGCCGAACTTAAAAAGAAGATTGAAGGGTTTGTACCGCACCGGGTATTTGATTATGCATAAAATAACAGCCTTTTAAACTATTGGTAACGGTGCTGGTCCATTATTGCAAATTGCAGTAATGAAATATTTCCTGTTATTGTTCTTTTCTGTTGCGATGCTTTTTTGTAATGGTCAGTCACACCACAGCAACGACTCTCTCCTGCAACAACTCCATCTCAGTGCAGCACAAAAAACCGCGATGAAGGCACTCATCCGCGATTATAAAAATGAAGACAGGCGGCGGCGAAACGAACTAAGAAGAAATATGTTCCGCCATCTTACGGTCGAGCAGCAGGCGATATTAAGAAAACACTGGCGTTTCATCTTCAGCCAGTACCCGAAAAAGAAATAATGCATTCGTGTAAATAAAAAAGAGCCGCTTGATGCGGCTCCTTTCATGATGCGTTCAGTTGTTTATTGCATTTTGAATGTTTCCAAAAACTTGGTGTTGAAGTTACCACTGCGGAAATTAGGATCCTTCATCAGCTGCAGGTGGAAAGGTATGGTTGTTTTTACACCTTCAATCACGTATTCGCTCAGTGCACGGCTCATGGTATCGATGGCTTCCTGGCGGGTTTGTGCCACGGCAATCAGTTTACCGATCATACTGTCGTAATAAGGCGGAATTACATAACCGGCATACACATGACTGTCGACCCTTACACCATGACCGCCCGGCTGGTGCAGCACGGTGATCTTTCCGGGGCTGGGGCGGAAATCATTGTAAGGGTCTTCTGCATTGATACGGCATTCAATGGCATGCATGGTGGGGATATAGTTTTTACCAGTTAACTTATCTCCGGCCGCAATTTTGATCTGCTCTTTTATCAAATCGTAGTTGATCACTTCTTCTGTTACACAGTGTTCTACCTGTATGCGGGTATTCATTTCCATGAAGTAGAAATTGCGGTGCTTGTCCACCAAAAATTCAATGGTGCCCACGCCTTCGTAATTAATAGCATGGCAGGCTTTGATGGCCGCTTCACCCATCCTGTCCCTCAATTCAGGGGTCATAAACGGTGAGGGAGATTCTTCCACCAGTTTTTGGTGACGGCGCTGGATAGAACAATCGCGTTCGCTGAGGTGACAGGCCTGGCCATATTGGTCGCCCACTACCTGTATCTCAATGTGGCGGGGTTCTTCCACAAATTTCTCCATGTAAATACCATCATTCTTAAAAGCTGCTGCAGCTTCGGTACGGGCAGTTTCAAAGGCTTTTTCAATTTCATCTTCTTCCCAAACCACACGCATGCCCTTGCCACCACCACCGGCGGTTGCTTTCAATATTACAGGGTATCCAACTTCTTTTGCGGCGCTTTTTGCATGCTCCACGCTTTCCAGCAAACCCTCCACACCGGGTACCACGGGCACACCGGCATTGATCATGGTTTGTTTGGCGGTGATTTTATCGCCCATTGCATTGATCATTTCGGGAGTGGGGCCAATAAATTTTATATCATGGTCGCCACAAATTTTGGCAAACTTGGCATTTTCGGCCAAAAAGCCATAACCCGGGTGTATCGCATCAGCATTGGTGATTTCTGCAGCTGCCATAATATGTGCCACATTCAGGTAACTGTCCACACTGGCAGGCTTGCCTATACAAACGGCTTCATCGGCAAATTTTACATGCAGGCTGTCTTTATCGGCAGTAGAATAAACGGCCACCGTTTTTATACCCATTTCCTTGCAGGTGCGTATTACACGCAGGGCTATTTCTCCACGGTTGGCTATCAGTATCTTTTTAAACATCTCGTTAATTTGAAATTAGTAATTCCGTGAGTTGTGCGGCCCGGGTGGTGAGTTAATACAGTTTTTGGTACTTGATACCTGTTCAATTCAATTGCATACTCACTACTGACCGTTCACCACTGACAATTTAGGATGGGTCAACTAAAAATAAAGGCTGGTCGTATTCAACCGGGCTGGCGTCTTCCACCAGTACTTTCACGATCTTTCCTTTTACTTCACTTTCAATTTCATTGAACAATTTCATCGCCTCAATAATACATACCACTTTACCGGGTGTTACATCATCACCTACAGAGGCAAAAACCGGTTTGCCGGGGCCTGCCTGGCGGTAAAATGTACCGATCATGGGGCTTTTAATGGTAACAAGGTTGTCGGCTTTTGGTTCAGCTGCGGGTTTGGGTGCAGCAGTGGCTGGGGCGGGAGCAGCGGGAGCCGGGGCGGCTGCAGGGGCTGCGTAAGTGGCCGGGCCTGCATTAGCTACTATATGTTGAACGGGATCTTTTTTTTGTTTTACGGTGATTTTTACTCCTTCTTCTTCAATGGTGATTTCTCCGATGTTGGTTTTATTAATAAGCTTTACCAACTCCTGAATTTGCTTGATGTCCATGTATAAGTTTTTGGTTAGTTAATTGGATGAACTTCATAGGGGCTGCTAAGGTAATGAATGATTGTTCAAAATTGCAAGTTTTGGCAAAAGAAAAAAATCTGAAAAATGATGTTTTTTGTCAAAAATGGGCCAAAAATGTGTAAAAAATGGCTAAAATATGGCCAAAATCATATAAAATGAAAAAGGGCTGTTTGCTAAAAAACAACCCTTTTTTATCCTTGAAAATTCAATTAAGCTTTTACTCTTTCCACGTACTCGCCGGTTTTGGTATTAACGCGGATTAACTCGCCTTCTTCTACAAAAAGCGGCACACTTACGCTGGCACCGGTTTCAACGGTGGCAGGCTTTAAAGTACGGGTGGCAGTATCACCTCTTAAACCGGGTTCGGTATAAGTAACCAGCAATACAATTTTATCGGGTAATTCAACCGTCATGGGTAATTCAGTTTCGGTATTGATCAATACACCCACTTCCTGCCCTTCTTTTAAAAACTGGGGAGCATCCACCAGGTTTTCGGCAACGGCAATCTGTTCAAAAGTTTCGTTATCCATGAAGTTATAGCCGGTATCATCCTTATATAAATACTGGAAAGCCTTTTTTTCAACCCTTACCGGGAAGATGCTGTCACCACTGTTCCATGTTTTTTCAATGGAGCGGTTGTTGTCAACCCCTTTTAATTTAGCCCAAACCTTGGCAGCCGCACGTGCTGTTTTGTTTTCACCAAATTCCACAATTGAATATAAACTGCCGTCCAGTTTAATGATCATGCCACGGCTTATGTCTGAAGTAGATGCCATAAAATTGTTTTTAATTTAGGCGGCAAAAGTAAAGGAAAAAATTGGTTTCCGCTTTGGGCTTTTAAGTTTCCTGTTTTCGTTAGCTCCGGTGTTTTGGCCGGTGGTAACGTGTAAAACCTGCAGGCAGCCATTCCTGCAAAACCTGGCCTTGTTTCCGGTCATTTGTACATCCGGTCCGGCCCTTAACATTTCATTTTCAGTCAAAAAAATTAGCTTTAGCAAAAATTTACTGTGAAGCGATACATTCTCATTTTTTTATTACTGGCGGGCAGCAGGGCAGGCTTTTCCCAAAGCGATACTTCTTTGTTATACCTGCGCTTTCCCATAGTGCCTACATTCAGGCTTATTAATGTGGCCGACAGCAGCGTGTTTACAAAACAGGACCTGAAAAAGAAAAAGGCCACCATTATTATGATGTTCAGTCCCGATTGTGAGCATTGCCAGGCCGAAACAAAAGAGCTTACCGAAAAGATCAGCCTGTTCAAAAAAGCGCAGATCGTAATGGTGAGCCCGTTGGACTTTAACTATATCAAAAAGTTTTATAACGAATACCATATAGCCGATTATCCCAACATCACCATGGGGCGTGATCCAAGTTATTTCCTGGGCACATTTTTTAAGATACGTTCTTTTCCATCAGTATTTGTATATGATAAGAAAGGAAATTATGTAAACAATTTTGTAGGACAGCACCCAGTGGAAGAAATAGCAGCGGCATTAAAATAACCAAATCCTGTTCCAATGAAAAAAGCATGTCTCACCATAATAACCATATTCATTTTTGCAATGGCATTCAGCCAGCAGTACGATACCACGCCGCCTTATTTAAAGGATAAACTGCTGCCGGCCTTTCAATTATTAAATCTCGATTCTGCGGATGTAACAGAAAAAATGCTGAAGCCGGGTCTGCATACTATCATTATGCTGTATAACCCCGAGTGCGGGCATTGCCAGAACCAGATGGAACTTTTTATCTCTATGCCGGAAGTAATAAAGCAAACACAAATTGTGTTGGTGTCAACCCTGCCCATCTATAAAATAAAGGAGTTTTGCAAAAAATACCAGCTCGAAAAATACCCGAATATTTATCCCTGTAAAGATAATTCCTGGTTTTTTGGCAAATTCTATCAGCCTAAAACCATCCCGGTACTGGCTTTTTATAACCCGCAAAAGCAGTTTACTTTTATCAGCCAGGGGAATGCCAGTAAACAGCAAATACTGGATGCGCTGAAAAAATAGTCACTTTACAAAACGCTGGTTCCATACAATTTCATCGGCGATCATAATGCGGATGTCGTAAATGCCACGGCCAAGGTTATTTACAGGGATGCGAATGAGGGTGGTATTGCTGGCGCATCGCAGCCGGTTAAGGATGGTGCCGCTGATGTTTTGTATTTGCACATTGATCACTCCTGTTATTTTTTCAGCCCCCTTATACTGCAGGGTAAGCACATCACCAACAGGCACAGGATACATGATCCAGTTATGATTGCCGCCAGTTATCACCATTACACTGGCTGAGTATGCCGTTTTGCCGGTTGAGCTGATGCTGCGCAGGCGGTAATAATTTTCTCCTTCTCCCGGGTTAACATCATTATATATCCATACTTTGCCCGGGGTGAACTGTATATTTTCCATCAGCGCAATATCACTCCAGTTTATATTATCAGCGCTTCGCTGCACCGCAAAGGTTTTAATGCCCGATGTTTTTTGCTGCCACCGGATATTCACGGTTTTGTTTTTTGCATCATACACTGCGGTGATAGCCGGTGTATCGGAGAGGGAATCAGCCCGGAAACGTTCCCGGGCATTCATAAATAAACAAGTGCTGCCCAAAATAACAGCAGTGGCAAAAATGGTTTTTTTCATGGCGAAACTTTTAGCTGATTAGCTAACGTAAAAAGCTTCCAAACTCTCTTAGCAAATAGTTAAATAACAAACCGGTGCCGGTGATAATATTCCCATTCTTTACTGGCCGGAACTGCTGCCCGTCATCCCGGTTATTACTTTACAGTGACCAACATCAGCAAAAAATGTGGATTACCTGCCATTGCCCAATCAGGTATTCAGCTACCTTTGCGCCGGAAAATATTTTATCACTAATAAATACATTGTACATGAAAGTAACTGTTGTAGGTGCCGGTGCCGTGGGTGCTACCTGTGCCGATAATATTGCCCGTAAAGAATTGTGTAACGAACTGGTTTTACTGGATATTAAAGAAGGTATTGCCGAAGGTAAGGCACAGGATATGATGCAAACTGCAGCATTGCTGGGTTTTGATACCAAAATTGTTGGCAGCACCAACGACTATACAAAAACTGCCGGCAGTGATGTGGTGGTGATCACCAGTGGTTTGCCCCGCAAACCCGGTATGACCCGCGAAGAACTGATTGGTGTGAATGCAGGCATCGTAAAAGGCGTGTGCGAAAACATTTTAAAATATTCTCCCAATGCCATCATCATTGTTATCAGCAACCCAATGGATACCATGACCTACCTGGCATTGAAATCAACAGGATTACCTAAGAACCGTATCATCGGTATGGGCGGCACACTCGACAGCAGCCGCTTTAAATACCAGCTGAGCCAGCACCTGGGTTGCAGTCCTGCCGACTTAAATGCACTGGTTGTTGGCGGACATGGTGATACCACTATGATTCCTTTGATCAGCAAAGCCACCTGGAACAGTGTACCCGTAACAACGTTGCTGAGTGCTGAACAGCAGGAAAAAATTGTAAAAGATACCATGGTGGGCGGTGCTACTTTAACTGCGCTCATTGGTACTTCTGCATGGTATGCACCCGGTGCTGCCGGAGCTGCACTGGTGGAAAGCATTTTGCGTGACGAGAAAAAACTCTTTACCTGCTGCGTGTCACTGGATGGCGAATATGGACAGACAGATATCTGTATCGGTGTGCCCGTGGTGATTGGTAAAAACGGCTGGGAAAAGATCGTTGACATTGAACTTACCGCCGAAGAAAAGGCAGCTTTTGAGAAAAGCGCTGCCGCTGTAAGAAGCATGAACGATGTACTGGCTACTTTGTAATGAATACATACCAGTTATAAAAATTGCCCCCCAATAACGTTGGGGGGCAATTTTGTTTTATGATGCGGGCGTTGGTTCTTTAATAAACATTGTTGTGTCACTCACTTCAGCTTATTTGCATTAATCAACTTACCCCGTTCACCACCGCTTCTTTGTGAATTTTTTGCACCAGTCCCTGTAATACTTTGCCCGGTCCCACTTCGGTAAACTGGGTTGCACCATCAGCCACCATGGCCTGAACGCTTTGTGTCCATTTTACAGCACCGGTAAGCTGGTTAATTAAATTCTGTTTTATTACAGCAGGGTCGGTTATGGCATGTGCGGCTACGTTTTGGTAAACCGGGCAACTGGGTGTATTAAATTGTGTGGCTTCAATAGCTGCTGCCAGTTCCTGTTTCGCAGGCAGCATTAAAGGGGAGTGAAAGGCACCGCCAACAGGCAATACCAATGCTCTTTTGGCGCCGGCGGCTTTCATTTGTTCGCAGGCCATTTCTATGCCTTTTAAACTTCCGCTGATCACTAACTGCCCCGGGCAATTGTAATTGGCCGGCACCACCGCTTCTTCTGTTTCAACATGCACCTTGCCGCATATTTCTTCCACCTTATCATCGGCCAGCGCCAGTACCGCGGCCATGGTGCCGGGATTTAATTCGCAGGCAGCCTGCATGGCTTTCGCACGTATGGATACCAGTTTCAGTGCATCTTCAAAACTTAGTGTGTTATTGGCCACCAGTGCACTGAATTCGCCGAGCGAATGACCCGCCACCATATCCGGTGCCGCACCTTCCAGCGTTTTATAAGCGATCACCGAATGCAGGAAGACTGCCGGCTGCGTAACACTTGTTTGTTTCAGGTCCTCATCCGTTCCGCTGAACATGATATCAGAAATACGAAACCCCAGGATTTCATTTGCCCTTTCAAAAAGTTCCTTTGCAACAATATTGCTGTCGTATAAATTTTTGCCCATCCCGCTAAACTGAGATCCTTGCCCGGGGAATACATATGCATGCTTCATTCGTTAAAATTTTAGAACACAAATAAAAACAAAAAATCCCTCACTTGGAGGGATGTTACAGGTAAGTTTTAAACTTATTAATGCAGTTTGGCACTGATCAGTTTTACAAACTCGCTTCTTGTTTCATTTTTTTCAAACTCTCCCCAAAAAGCAGACGTGGTGGTAACCGAGTTTTGTTTTTGCACGCCACGCATCATCATGCATAAGTGTGATGCTTCAATTACAACTGCAACGCCTAACGGGTTAAGCGTTTCTTTTATGGAGCTGAGTATCTGGTGTGTCAGTCTTTCCTGCACCTGCAGGCGGCGGCTGTACACATCCACCACACGGGCGATCTTGCTCAGCCCGGTGATCCACCCGTTAGGAATATATGCCACATGCGCCTTGCCATAAAAAGGCAGCATATGGTGTTCGCACATGCTGTACAGTTCAATATCTTTTACAATCACCATTTCACTCACTTCCTCATGAAACTTGGCAGAGTTTAAAATGGCATTGGCATCCATATGGTAACCCTGTGTTAAAAACTGCATGGCCTTTGCAACACGCTCAGGTGTTTTTTGTAAGCCTTCGCGTTCGGGGTCTTCACCCAAAAGCCGGATGCTTTCTTTGTAGGTTTTTATCAGCCCGTTTGTAACGGATTCGTCGTACTGGTCGGTTTTTTTGTAAGCCATCAGTTTGGTTTGATTGTGTTAAGCAGGATACTCCACAAAGTTTTTCTGTGTTTCATACAACCATAGTTTCAGGTCGTATTTCATATCGATTTTATCCCGCAGTATTTTATAAATCACAACTACGATGTTTTCTGCAGTTGGGTTCAGGTTTTTAAATTCGGCAGTATCCTCGTTCAGATTTTTATGGTCAAAACGGTCAATGATATTCTCCTTAATAATATCACTCAGCAGTTTCAGGTCGTATACATAACCCGTGGTGCTGTCAATTTCGCCGGTGAGTTTTACCACCAGTTCATAGTTATGGCCATGGTAATTGGGGTTATTGCATTTGCCAAATACTCTGTCATTGGTGGCATTATCCCATGAAGGATTGTACAGCCTGTGGGCAGCATTAAAATATTCTTTACGGTAAACAGCTACTTTTTCTGCCATAATAATAAATACAAATCCGTTGTTGCCGGTATGCCGGTGAAATTATTTCTGTCTTAATCAGGGACAATGCAACTGGCGGCCAAACAGAAGTATGCTGTTCAAGCTTGCCGGCTGTTGAAGCTAATTACAATTAAAGTTACCAATTGTTCGCAGGATACAAAAAATTAATCCCCGTAGTATTCTGTATAGATCTTGGGGGTTTCCCGCAGTTTGAGGCGGTATAATGTGATGCCTTCAGGCATATGCGGGGCCAGCTGTTGCCAGATGGCGATTACGAGGTTTTCGATGGAGCACATTTTACCTGCCATGAAATCCACATCCAGGTTCAGGTTTTTATGATCGAGTTTATCAATAACATGTTCGTTGATGATGGTGCTGAGTTTTTTTACATCATACACAAAACCAGTGTCAGGATCGGGCACACCCTTAATGGTTACATCCAACTCAAAATTATGTCCATGCCAGTTTTCGTTGGCACAGCGTCCAAACACTTCTTCATTCTTTTCCCTGCTCCATGTTGGGTTGTATAATTTATGCGCCGCATTAAAATACTCCGTACGTGTAATGTAAACCATCCCTGCTTCAAAATTTTCGCAAAGTTAACCTTAAACGTGTAAAAATGCAGTATAAATACGACTTTTGTGCCATGCAAATCCTGCTGGTGGCGGCTACAGCCAACGAAATAGAGTTATTTATAAACGCTTATCCTAATATCGACATCCTCGTTACCGGGGTAGGGGTGCCTGCCACCATGTACCAGCTTGCAAACAGGCTGCACCGGGAAGATTATGATATGGTGATCCAGGCAGGCATTGCCGGTGCTTTTACCAATGAACTGCAATTAGGACAATGCGTACTGGTAAAACAGGATACTTTTGGCGACCTGGGAACAGAGGAGAAGCATGTGTTTACACCCTGCACCAGTTCGGGACTTATCTCTGCACACGATTTTCCCTATGCCGATGGCTGGCTGATGAATATGGCCGGTATTCCCAAAGACACCAGTTTAAAAACAGTAAAAGCCGTAACTGTAAATAAAGTAACAGATGATATTGTGCAAAAACAACAGCTGCTCACCGTGTATGGTCCGCAGGTGGAATCTATGGAAGGCGCCGCATTGCATTATGTTTGCCTGATGGAAGACGTACCGTTTGTGCAGTTAAGAAGCATCAGTAATTATGTTGGTGAAAGAGACAAAAGCAAATGGAAAATAAAAGAGGCGTTTGAAAACCTGAATGCTGAACTGGTTACCCTCATCAATCAATTAATCAATAAACCTCTCAACTTAAAAAAGTGAAACTTACCCTCGGTTTTTCTCCCTGCCCCAACGATACCTTTATTTTTGATGCGCTGGTAAATAATAAAATTGATACAGCCGGTTTTGAATTTGATGTGGTGCTGGATGATGTGCAAACCCTTAATGAATGGGCTGCGGCCGGTAAACTCGATATCACCAAGCTGAGTTATGGTGTGTTGCCATTGGTGCTTGATAAATATATTGTGCTGAACAGCGGCAGTGCACTGGGAAGGGGCGTGGGGCCATTGTTAATATCTGATGGTAAACATGAAATGGGAAATATTGCGGATACAACAGTTGCAATTCCCGGGGAAAATACAACAGCGCATTTATTGTTTTCACTGGCTTACCCGGCTGCAAAAAAGAAGACATTCCTCCGGTATGATAAAATAGAAGATTTTGTTTTGCAGGGCAAAGGATTGGGTGTGATCATTCACGAAAACAGGTTCACTTACCAGGATAAAGGGCTTGCAAAGATCATTGACCTGGGCGATTATTGGGAACAGGAAACACGCAGTTCAATTCCCCTGGGCGGTATTGTAATAAAAAGAAATGCAGATGCGGCAGTGCAAAAAAAAGTGGATGAGCTGATCAAAAAAAGTATTGAATACGCTTATTCAAAATACCCTGAGCTAAATGATTATATCCGCAACCACTCACAGGAAATGAGTGAAGAGGTAATGCGCAAACATATCGATCTCTATGTAAATAATTACTCGCTGGATCTTGGCAGTGAGGGTAAAAATGCGGTGATCAAACTGCTGGAAGTGTACAATAACATGAACCCCGGCAAACAATTCAGCGGCGATATTTTTTTACAGCACTAATCTTTAAAGCCGGCGGTAAGGTCTTTTTTCAGGGCTTTGCCATATACTTCCAGGCAGCGTTTTCTTGCCATATCATGTTCCACAATTGGTTTAGGATAACTGAACTCCTGGAATTCGGGCACCCATTTTTTTATATAGGCAAAATCAGGGTCAAATTTTTGTGTTTGCAAATACGGATTGAACACCCGGAAATACGGTGCCGCATCGCAGCCGCTTCCTGCAGCCCATTGCCATCCGCCATTATTGGCGGCAAGGTCAAAGTCCAGCAGTTTTGCCGCAAAATAAGCTTCACCCAGTCTCCAGTCGAGCAACAAATGTTTGGTTAAAAAAGATGCCACAATCATGCGTACCCTGTTGTGCATATAGCCTGTTGCATTCAGTTCTCTCATACCCGCATCCACAATGGGGTAGCCGGTTTGGCCATTGCACCATAATTCAAATTCGCCATTGTCGGCCTGCCATTCAATATTGTCGTATTCAGGTTTAAAGGCCTTCCCATTGCCCACCTGCGGGAAATGCCAGAGAATCATATGGTAAAATTCACGCCATATCAGTTCATTCAGGTAAGTTTCAGAAAGGTCTTTGCAATCTTTGGCCAGTTGCCGTATGCTGATGGTCCCAAACCTGAGGTGAACACCCAGCTGTGATGTTCCCGGTATGCCCGGGTAATCCCGTTGCTCCTTGTATTTTTGGATGACCGCTGTATTGAGGTGCTTCGATGGAAATATTTTTCCAGTTTCTTTAAACCCCATCTGTTCCAATGCAGGGATATCAACAGGTGGCTGTTTGAAAAAATTTTGAAAATATTTTTCTGCGGGATAAGGTTTCAGGTGAAAATCGGTGAGCACGGCTTTCCATTTACGGCTGTAGGGTGTAAACACCGTATAAGGCATACCGTCATCTTTAAGTACTTCATTTTTTTCAAGTATCACCTGGTCTTTGTAAGTATGGAATGAAATGCCGTTTTGCAGCAGCAGCGCTGCGATTATTTTGTCCCTTTCCAGCGCATAGGGTTCATAGTCGTGGTTGGTGAACACACTTTCAATTTTATACTTTGAAAGCAGTGTTTGATAAATTGTGGCAGGACTGCCATGATATATTTCCAATGAAGAATTTAATGCTAACAGCTGGAGTTGCATTTCTTCCAGTGCTGCATGGATAAAGCTCACGCGTTTATCAGCTTTGTCTTCCAGCTTATCAAGGATATTGGTATCAAAAATAAATATGGGAACAACAGGTTTACCGGCTTTAAGTGCATGGTAAAGCCCGGCATTATCCTGTAATCGCAGGTCTCTTCTGAACCAGAAAATATTTACGGTATCCATATGATTCAACCATAAACAAGTAAACTAAGAAATGGTTGGCAGCAGGAGGGAATAAATTTTACGGGTCATGTCATTCCGGAAAGTGCTGTTACCGCACTGCTGCACCCACCTGATATTGTAAATGGAATTGGTAAGAAACACTTCGTGTGCATCCAGCAGTTCTGCAGCAGTAATTTCTTTTTGTATGCAGGGTAAACCGTTTTCTTTTAATACGGTGATCAGTTGTTCCCGCATGATGCCTGCAATACAGCCTTCAGCCAATGCAGGTGTTACGGTCACTTCATTCTTTACCAAAAAAATATTGGCAATGGTGCTGTCGCAGATACGGCCATGCATATTCAGCAGTATGGCATCATTCCACTTTTCTTTTTTTGCATGCAGGGCCGCCATTGCATAAGGCAGGAAGTTGTTGTGTTTAAGATTACTTAATAAGTCACAGCTTTTTGCAACTTCTTCATAAATGCCCAGTACAAGGCCATTGCTGTTGAGTGTTTCATGGTCAGGAGAAAGCGCCCATGTTTCAATTATATAACTTGGAGTAAGATTTTCGGGATCATATAATCCTCCGTTGCCTCTCAGTATGGTAAGTCTTACCCTGGATGCTTTATCCTGCTGGTTTTTTTTTGCGAGGGATTGTATTTCGCCAATAAGCCTTTCGGGGGTAAAATGTTTGGGTATTTCAAACTGCAGGGTTTGCAGGCCTTTCCAAAGCCTGGCAAAATGTTCATTGCCCAAAATAAGCTGCCCGTTTTTCAGTTTCATGGTTTCAAAAACACCATCACCGTAACGCAGTCCGCGGTTACACGAACCTATAATATTCTCATAATCCTTATAAAGTTTACCGTTGTAGTTGAACCAGGCCATGCAGCAAATATACAGAAGTAAAATGCCGCCTGTTACAGCGGCATTTACTTCTTCATTACAGTTTTAGAGACTTAGTTTAATTTGTATGGGGGTTACAGTTGTTCGTCGATTATTTTATGTTTTACAGCATACATGATAAGGCCGGCCGTGCTTTTTGCACCAGTCTTTACTTTCAGTTTGTCCCTGATGGCTTCAACAGTGCGGGGGCTCAGGTCAACAATATCTGCTATTTCCTTGGTGCTTTTTTCTTCGCACATCAGGCGCAGTATGGTGGTTTCTTTTTCGTTCAGCTGGGCTTCCTGCTGCATGAGTTTTTGCGGACCGGGAAAGTTGCGTTGTTTCAGGTTACTGAGAAGCGCTTTGTTGGTAAGGGAGTTGAAATAATACTCCTGGTCGTGGCAGGTGCGTATGGCTTCATAAATAATTTCACTGTCGCTGGTTTTGGTAAGATAGCTGTTGGCGCCCAGTTCCATCAGTTTGGTGATCATGCTATGGTCATCCACCATGGTCAGCATTATCACTTTGATATTGGGGTTGATCTTTTTGATTTCCGGCAGGGTGGCAATGCCATCCATTACCGGCATCTGTATATCAAGAAGGATAACATCGGCATCAATGTTTTTAAGCATATTCAGCAAATGCATGCCATTATCAGCTTCGGCAATTACAGCAATATCTTTTTTGGCACTTAATGCAGTTTTTACACCGGCCCGGTACAGCACGTGGTCATCTGCAATAATGACCCTGATTGGCTCGCCGCTTTCATTTCTCGAAATCATAATATATTGGGTTAGTTGGATTGGCAGTTTTCCTTTTCATAACGCTGCACTGCAAGGTCAAATTATATTCGCTCACCAGAAAGAGTGTAATTACCCTATGTTAAGGATGGGAATTTTACGATACAGTTGGTTAGGTATGGCAAAACGCCTGTTTTAATGCTTTACCTGGGTGCAAAAACCGGCCATTTCTATTGAAAAAAAGAACAAGTATTACTGTAATTCTTAACCCATTCAGTAAAATACTTGTTCATTAGTTTTATAAGGGTACCGGTTTTTGGGGAAATTACATGGTAGATTTTCTCAGGCCTGGCACTAAAACTAACACCATGCAATTTCGCCCAAAGCTATTAAGGGGGGTGTCTTCCTTTTTGTATGATCATTAAATAGTGCATAATAGGGTACGGAATAAAAACGGGACAAAAAGTACGGATTTTGTTATTGCACAAAGATTGAATGTGTTTTTAGGGAAAGCAAGGGAAAAAAGACAGAAAAATTGGGGATTTTTCTGATAAGAAACGTTATGAATATTTGTAGTATTGGAAATTATATTAAAGTATGGGTAACCTTTACGACATTGTTATTTGGGTTGGAACTGGATTTATTACAATTTCCCTAATAATATCTATGTTTTTTTGTAATAGAAAAAGATATCATTACTTAGAGCATTTTTATTTAATTACAATCATTACATTTTTCACTTCATTAAATGCAGTATTTGGCTTCCTATTGCACTACTACCCGAAAAGATATTTTATATCGATCCAAAACATTTTATTCATATTTGATTCAATTTTTTGGTGCTTCTTTTTTCTCAGTCTTTTGAAGTTTAACGTTTCCCGGAATAAAACAATAATGTTCTCTTTTATTGTAATGATTGTTCTAGCAAGGATTTATACCGGAGTCTCCTCATCTAATTTTCAAGTTCATGCATTTTCTAATCTATTTAAATTAGCTTTTTGTCTCTTGTATTACATAGAGCTTTTTAAAACAAATCTTAAGTTGAATTTGAAAAAAGACCCAGCTTTTTGGATAGTCACAGGGCTATTTTTTTATTGCGCAATATCTTTCCCGGTATATGCTATTCACGATCATTTAAGGGTAAAACTTGGAAATATTCTTGCCGGCAATATCTTTTCAACTACTAATATTGCCATTATCATCATGCATCTTTTGTTTGTTAAAGCCTGTTTATGTTCAATTCAAGTTCGCAAAACATTTTAATATTTGTAATTCTATGCACGATTCTCATTTTATTGTTAATCTCTTTTGTTGCATTTATTTTATTTAGATACCAACAAAAACAAAACGCCTATTTTAGAGATATTGAAAAACTTAAAACGTCTTACGAAAACACCATGCTTCAATCTCAATTATAAATACAGGAGCAAACATTCCAAAATATATCCAGGGAGATACATGATAATATTGGTCAAAAGCTAACACTCGCAAAACTGCACCTGAACACATTGTATTTAAACGATAACCCGCCCGCTTCAAGGCAGGTGGCCGAAAGCGTGAATATGATAGGAGAGGCCATCAGCGACCTGTCCGATATCAGCCGCAGTATGAGCAGTGAAATTGTTTTGAATAACGGTTTTTTGAACGCGGTGGAATTTGAAGCGGTACAATTGAGAAAGTTGGGACTGTACGAAATTGATATTATAACAAGTGGTGCCCCTGTTTTTTTAAATGCCAATACCGAACTGGTGTTGTTCAGGATATTACAGGAAGGATTGAACAATATAGTAAAACATGCGGGTGCTTCGGTTATCAGCATACTCCTCCACTATTCGCCCCGGCATCTTACAATGAAGATTGTGGATAATGGCAGCGGGTTTAACACCGGCACAAAAAAGGAGGGCACGGGCCTGCAGAATATAAAGAAAAGGGCAATGCTACTGAATGGAACTATGAAAATATACAGTGATGCTGCGGGCGGAACCACTCTTTTAATTGATATACCCATAAATGAGAATGATGCAAAAGTATAAACTCGTTTTAGCGGACGATCATATATTGTTAAGGGATGCGTTAGCCAACCTCATCGGTTCATTTAAAGAGTTTAGCATAACAGCCCTGGCCGGTAATGGTAAAGAGGTTGTACATGCTTTTGATACAGGTGTGTCTGCCGATATAGTGCTGATGGATTTGAATATGCCGGAAATGGACGGTTACGAAACGGCCAGGTGGCTTACTGAGTGTCACCCTGAGGTTAAAATTGTAATTCTTACTATGTACGACAGTGAGATCGCATTGATACGGCTGCTGCAGGCCGGTGTGCATGGCTTTTTAAAAAAAGATATTCATCCTTCTGAGCTGAAGAATGCCCTGCTCACTGTTGCGGGAGGGGAATATTACTATACAAATCATACCACCAGCAAAATTACCGGGCTGTTTCGCAAGCAGTCGGGAATAGAAAAAGCCATACTCAATGAAACAGAAATTGAATTTTTAAAACTGGCCAGTACCGATATGACCTATAAGGAAATTGCACATGCCATGCATATGACGCCCCGTAACATTGACACATACAGGGATGCTTTATTTACCAAGCTGGACGTTAAAAGCCGTGTTGGGCTGGTAATTTATGCCGTAAAGAACGGGGTTGTTACTTTTTAAGCGGCTATTCAATAAGCTTGTTCCTCATTCCATACATAATGAGCCCGCCGATTGTTTTGGCATCCACCTTCGTTTTCATATTCTGGCGGATGGTTTCAATGGTACGGGGGCTTAAAAATATGATCTTGGAAATTTCTTCGGTGGTTTTATCTTCAGCAAGCAGTTTCAGGATCTTTAATTCCTTTTCATTAAAATGAACCGGGGTATTGGTGCCATAATGCTGCCGTACGTTTTTCTTCTGCATCAGTTTGCCCATTACGGCCTTATTCACCAGGTCGTTGAAATAAAAATCATCATTCATGCAGGTAAGGATGGCTTCATAGATTTCTTCCGGGTCCGTGGTTTTGGTGAGATAGGCGTTGGCCCCCATTTCCATCATCTTACTGATCATCTGCTGGTCGTCGTACATGGTGAGCACAATGATCCTGATATCCTCGTATTCTTTCCGGATCAGCTGTATGGCATTGATGCCGTCTATTTCCGGCATGCGAATATCCATCAGCAGCACATCAGGTTTTTTAATGGATATTTTATGCATCATTTCCTTTCCATCCTCAGCCTCCCACAGCATTTTAAGGTTTTCTTTGCCGGAAAGTGCCATTTTAATACCATCGCGAAAGATCTTGTGGTCGTCTGCAATTGCAATTTTGATAAAATTCTCAATGCTCATAAGTTAAAGAGGGGGTTAGCTTAAATCGGCTTCAAGTTACAATATTACCGGTAGCCTGTACTTAAGCCCGTGTTTATATATAGTAATTTTTTTTTCCACATACTGTTGATGGCTGATAATAAACGGAAAAATACTTCGTAGTTTTACAATTACATTTAACCGTTATATTACGATTGCGCCGTGCACAAATACTCAAATAACAGGTAATAACAGAACGCAAAAAAATGAGAAGTATTGCGCTTGACCGGGTATGTCTCACCTCCTATTTTTGTACTCGTTGATTGACATCGGTTCACGAATTGCTTTAAGTCCAAAAATCCAAGAAAAAACTGATTAAAGTCCGCTTATCCTGAAAAATCACTTTGTGCTTGTGTTGTCGGTGTCAATCAACTTTTTTTTGCTGGCGCCCGTTTTATATCCAATACCTCTGAACCAGTGAATCCTGGCAAAAAAGCCCGTTTCACTCAAGGTTTTAAAAACCACGCTTCTGTTAATATGCCAAGGCACGGCCTTGAGTGTTCAGCCCAAATTATTGAATAGTAAAATTGCGATGGTAAAGATACTAAATCTTTCAATGGTAATTTTACTATTTTTTTTCGTACATTTACCTCATCTTTATTGGCTAATTTACTTTGTAAAACTACCAAACATCCTCTCCAGCAAGGAGTTTGCTTAGTTTTCCACATATCCACATTTTAATTGAGGGTTGCTCAAGGAAGCCCATATAAGGAAGTTTGTGCTGGAAATTACTTTTAAAACCACTAAAAATTATTAAATCATGTGGGGAATTTTTGACTTAGCAGAATCACTTGCAACAGTTATCGGTAAATTATTTGTATAAGCCAGTTTTTTCTTACTTTTGAAAGAAATTACTGATTATAAAAGGTTTATCATACATAACTTTCTTTTTTGAAATTATACCTTTTCTTCTTTGCATTTTAAGATACAAAACTTTAAAAAGCAAAGATTTAAAGGTTTTTTTTATTTATACATTCCTTCTCTTTATTCTTTTTATTCCGGTATTTTATTTTCGATTCATAAATAAGTCTGATGTCTATAGGTTGATATTTCTTAGAATATTTTTATTGATGGAATTTATTTTTGTGTCAGTAATATTCCTTTACAATATCAAAAACAAATTACTGCGGCAGATAATTCGGATAGCGCCTGTTTTTTTTACTATTTTCTCAATTTATGATTACGCAGTCAGTCCGAGTGATAAGTTTAGTTACAAACCACTTGCAGCTGAATGTTTGATTTTGTTAATCTATATCATCTATTTTTTTTACGAAAGAATACAAGTCAATACTTCAATTCCTATTTACCAGACAAAAATATTTTGGATTGCTGTAGCATTTATAATATATAGCTCTGGAAATTTTTTTCTATTTCTTTATTCTATTAATCCAATTAAAGATGATGATTTCCTTTTTCAATATACACTTGTATATAGCACATTTGCCATTCTTAAGAACGTCTCATTAAGCGTTGGCGTATTAATTAATCAACCAAATGAAAATAATCAATACCCTAATTTAATAACCCAAAACTCATTTTCTGGCTCTATAACCCTTGAAGAAGAGAGTTTCTAATAACATTTGACGAATGCTTGAGATACTCCAAATAAGCAACAATACAAGTTCTTACATGATGTTTTTCGGTACCCTCGGAATGCTTGTGTTGGCGTTTGGTATTATTGCGTTTGTTATTCTTCACAATAGAAAAGTAAGTAAGTACAATGCCCAGCTCAAACAACTCGAAGAAGAAAAACAACAGATACTCCTTAATGCTTCTATCCGATTCCAGGAAGAGGAGCGTAACCGTATAGCAGCCGACCTGCATGATGATGCCGGCCCATTGCTTGCAACAGCCCGTTTGTACCTGAATGAAAACCTCGTGAACCAGGAAAAGGCCCAGCAGTTGCAAAGTATCTACAGTGCCAAGCAGATCATTGATGATGCCATATTACTGATCCGTAACATCAGCCACAGCCTGATGCCTCCCACACTAAAGAACTTTGGTTTGGAAAGTGCCGTGAATGATCTCTTTTCCAAGATCAGCGGAAGCGGTACCATCAATGCCAGCGCAAGATTTCATGATTACCGTACGAGGCTTAAAGTGGAGCAGGAACTGCTCGTGTTCCGTATCATACAGGAGCTGGTAAACAATGTATTCAAACACAGTAATGCCGGCTTTATACACCTGACTCAAAATGTCAGCGGCAGCAACATGTACTTCAGGCTGCACCACGATGGCAGCGGTATTGTACAGGCCGATTTTGAAAAGCTGAACCAAAGCGCTTTAGGGCTGGGGCTTAAAAATATTGCCAGCCGCATTAAAGTGCTCAAAGGCCGTATCTATTTTGAAATAGATCCCAGCCACACTTATTATAAGGTAACTATCGAGGTGCCGATAGAGCCGGCTATATAATAACAGGTTTATACTTTATTGATATTTTACCGGATAATTTTAACCGCCCGGGGTATTAATCAGTACCGGGTATCATTAATTCAACCATATTCCGTAATTTTACGGTACCCTCAAAAAACTATGGAAGAAATAAAAGTTGCAATAGCTGACGATCATAAAATATTCCGCAAGGGCGTAATATTGTCCCTCAGGTCGTACACCAATCTCAAATTTGTGCTGGAAGCAGATAACGGTGAAGAGTTGCTGGAAAGGATACCCGAATTTCAGCCCGACGTAATTTTATGTGATCTGAAAATGCCCAAAAAAGATGGCATTGATACCACGAAAATGATCACTAAAAATTTCCCCAATATCCGTGTTATTATTCTTACAATGTATGAATACGAACGTTTCGTGGGGCATTTGATGGATTGCGGGGCCGCAGGATATTTATTGAAAAGCACCGAGCCCGCAGAGATCCGCAAGGCCATTGTTGATGTAATGCGCACCGGTTTTTATTTAAACCCGTTTGTAAACAAGGTGCTCATCAAAAAAAATTATTCCAAACAAAAGTTTAATCCAAGTCTTACCACCGAAGTGGTGCTCAGCGAAAGGGAAAAAGAAGTGCTTACCCTGGTTTGCATGGAATTTACGGCGGCTGAGATCGCTGCCAAAATGGATATCAGTTCCCGTACCGTTGAAGCAATCAAAGACCGCTTAATGGAACGCTTTGGTGTAAAGAACTCTGTAGGGCTTGTTTTTTACGCAATGAAAAATTCACTGATAGATTAAATAATTACCATAAAATAAAAAAACCGGCAAGCGCCGGTTTTTTTATTTTACTATATGGTCTTTTAAATTTTGCCCACCATTTTTTCAGGCACCACCCACTCGTCAAATTCTTTTTCGGTAAGGTAGCCCAGTTTTACCGCCATTGCTTTTAACGTGGTGTGTTCCTTGTGTGCTTTCTGTGCAATTTCTGCAGCTTTGTAATAACCAATTTTTGTGTTGAGTGCAGTAACCAGCATCAGGCTGTTGTCAACATGCTTTTTAATATTTGCTTTGATGGGTTCTATACCCGCTGCACATTTGTCATTGAACGAAACACAGCCATCGCCAATCAGCCTTGCGCTGTGCAGGAAATTATAGATCATCACCGGTTTAAAAACATTCAGTTCAAAATGACCTGTGGCCCCACCAATATTGATGGCCACATCATTCCCCATTACCTGTGCGGCGATCATGGTGAGTGCTTCGCACTGGGTGGGGTTTACCTTGCCGGGCATGATGGAAGAACCTGGTTCGTTGTCGGGAATGAATATTTCGCCAATACCGCTGCGGGGGCCGCTGCTGAGCATGCGGATATCATTGGCAATTTTCATCAGGCTTACGGCCACTGTTTTTAAAGCGCCGTGTGCTTCCACAATGGCATCGTGTGCTGCAAGTGCTTCAAATTTATTATCGGCTGTTTTAAAAGGCAGTTTGGTGAGTTTTGCAATATGCTTCGCCACGTTTACATCATAGTTGGGCGGGGTATTGATGCCTGTACCAACCGCGGTGCCCCCCAGCGCCAGTTCGCTTAAATGTGCCAGTGTGTTTTTAATGGCTTTCATTCCATGATCCAGCTGCGAAACATAACCGCTGAATTCCTGCCCCAGTGTGAGCGGGGTGGCATCCATAAAATGCGTACGCCCGATCTTCACCACTTTTTTAAAAGCTTTAGCTTTTTTATCAAGAGTGTCCCTTAGTTTTTTTATGCCCGGTAGTGTTGTTTCAAGTAATATCTTGTAAGCAGCAATATGCATTGCCGTGGGGAACGTATCATTTGACGACTGTGATTTATTTACATCGTCATTGGGATGCAGGTATTTTTCCTTATCAGCAAGCTGGCCGCCATTGATCACATGACCACGGTAAGCAATCACCTCGTTCACATTCATGTTGCTTTGGGTGCCGCTGCCTGTTTGCCATACCACCAGCGGAAAATAATCATTCAGTTTGCCATCCAGGATCTCTTTACATACTTTGCCAATCAGGTCGGCTTTCTTTTTGGTTAACACACCTGCGTCGTAATTGGTAAGCGCCGCAGCATGCTTTAAATACGCAAATGCCTGTATGATTTCTTTGGGCATCCGGTTAATATCCTGTGCAATTTTAAAGTTATCGATGCTGCGCTGCGTTTGTGCGCCATAGTATGCATCAACAGGCACTTTAACCTCGCCCATTGTGTCTTTTTCGATTCTGAATTCCATAAAACTGATGAATTAATTTAAGATTTCAAATAACGGGGGCAAAGATAAATGATTAGCTCCACGCCCAAAGATGAACTCTGTCATAAAAAGATATTCACAAGCGTAAATTTACTATGCCCCGGTTTTTTATTAAACCATATATTAGCAATATTCTATTCCTTAACTAAAATGTTATTATGAAAAAAACACCACTGCTAACGCTATTCTTTGCTTTGACGATTGCAGCTGGTTACTCCCAGTCAGACCGGTTCTGGTCGGCCAATACGGAGAGTAAGGCCAGCATTACTACAGACAAGGCTGTGGCCAGGCTTTCTTTTCCAAAAGAGTTCAGGCTGTTTAACCTGAACCTGGCGGCATTAAGGCAAGACCTGTTCACCGTTGTGGATGGCGCTGCCAAACACAGCACTGTTATCTCGCTGCCAAATGCCGACGGTCAGCTGGAACAATTTGAAATGTTTGAAGCTTCTAATTTTGAACCCGACCTGCAGGCAAGATTTCCCGAGATCAGGGCTTACTCCGGTAAGGGCATTACCGATAAATATGCCACGCTCAAACTGAGTATTTCTCCGCAGGGCATCCAGACAATGGTTTTCAGAACAGATAAGGACAATGAATTTATTGAGCCTTATTCAAAAGACCATGCCGTGTATGCCGTGTTTAAATCACACAGGGAAATTGGCAGATTACCATGGACCTGTTCCACCAACGACCAGGACGCAGTTACAGGTATCAACAAGCAAATTGAGATTGTGGCGAATGCAACAGGAACTTCTGCAGGCAGTTTAAAAACCATGCGTTTGGCTCAATCATGCAATGCAGAATACGCCAACTATTTTGGTGCTACCAGCGCTTCACAGGTTAGTCTTGTAATGGCTGCTTTCAATAACACCATCACCCGTTGTAATGGAGTGTATGAAAAAGACCTTGCCTTACACCTGAACCTGATATCAAACACCACTTCTGTTATCTATTATAATCCATCTACCGACCCTTATTCAACCACCTTAAGCCAGTGGAACCTGCAACTGCAGCAAACACTCACTTCTGTTATCGGCAGTGCCAATTACGATATCGGTCATATGTTTGGTGCATCCGGTGGCGGCGGTAATGCCGGTTGTATTGGTTGTGTTTGTGTGGACCCTGCCAACAGTAATTCACTGGCAAAGGGTTCCGGTATCACTTCTCCCGCAGATGGCATTCCGCAGGGAGATAATTTTGATATAGACTACGTGGTGCATGAAGTGGGGCACCAGTTAGGCGCCAACCATACCTTCTCTATGAGCAATGAGGGCACCGGCCAGAATAAGGAAGTGGGTTCTGGTATCACCATCATGGGTTATGCAGGTATCACCAGCCAGGACGTGGCACCTCACTCCATTGATATTTACCACGAAACATCTATTGCACAGATACAGGCCAACCTGGCATCTAAAACCTGCCCGGTAACCACGGTAATTACTGCTAATAATACGGCACCGGTAATCGGGGCAGTCAGCAACTATACTATTCCCATCAGCACTCCGTTTGCACTTACCGGTGCTGCAACCGATGCAGAAGGTGATGCCCTTACGTATTGCTGGGAACAAAACGACAATGCATCCTCCACCCAAACAGGTGCAAGCAGTGTGGCTTCTCCAACAAAGGCCACAGGGCCCAACTGGTTATCGTTTAGCCCTACGGCATCGGGTACCAGGCTGTTTCCTAAACTGTCCACCATTTTGGCCGGTTTAAATGTTACTCCTGTTATTACAGGTGGTGATGCCGGTACCAATATCGAAGCGCTGAGTTCTGTTTCAAGAACACTCAACTTCAGGCTTACGGTAAGGGATAACCATGTGTTCAGTTCAACTGCACCGGTATCTGTTGGTCAAACCGCTTTCACCGATGTGGTGGTAACCGTAAGCAATACTTCTGGTCCGTTTGCAGTTACCGCACCCAATACCGCGGTAACATGGGCCGGAGGATCAAGCCAAACTGTTACCTGGAGTGTAAATAATACTACCGCTGCTCCTGTTAGCTGTGCCAATGTAAAAATTTCTTTAAGTACCGATGGTGGTCAAACATTTCCCACTGTTTTGGTGGCAAGTACTCCCAACGACGGTTCCGAATCCGTGGTAATTCCTGCAACACCCAGCAGCACTGCCCGTATTAAAGTGGAAGCTGTAGGTAATATCTTCTTTGACATCAGCAACACCAACTTTACAATTGGTGCAGCTGTTGCCTGCGGCGACCCAACCGGTTTGGCTGCATCTTCCATCACCAACACCAGTGCCACTATTGGCTGGGCCGCTGTAACCAATGCGGTAAGTTATGATGCAGATTACCAGGTAACCGGATCCGGTACATGGACCAATGCTGCCACTGCAACAACAGCCACTACTGTTAACCTGGGTGCATTAACACAAGGCACCAATTACACATGGCGTGTAAGGGCTAATTGTGCAGCCGGAAGCGGTAACTATGTTACATCAACCTTCAGCACCACGGCTCCTTGCGGAACACCTGCTGGCTTAACTTCATCTGCCATTACCAGCAGCAGTGCCACTGTTAGCTGGACAGCAGTAAGCGGCGCAACATCCTACGCGGTGGATTATAAACTCAACAGTTCATCCACATGGACAAGTGCAACAGCTGCTACAAGTGCCACATCTGTTAATTTAACCGGTTGAGCTGCCAGCTCGTTATACGACTGGAGGGTAAGTGCCACCTGTGCCAGCGGCACCAGCGCTTTTGCACAGGCCCAGTTCACCACCACTGCAGTTAGCACCTGTCCCGGTATCTATGATGTTAGCACCAACGGCTCTGCCAGCGGCGCTGCATTAATTCCTTTCAACACTGATATTAAAGGATTGATCAACCCGGCTGGTGATAATGATTACTACAAATTTGTAATTACCACAGCGGGTACTGCTACAGTAACTTTATCTGCACTGCCAGCAGACTACGACCTGCGCATTTATAAAAGCAATGGTACATCACAGGTGGCGTCTTCATCAAACGCCGGAACAACCAGTGAAGTTATTACCCGTAGTTATACTGCAGGCACTTATTATGCAAGGGTGTTTGGTTATAATAATGCCAATAATGCAACATCCTGCTATAACCTGAGGATTGATTTGGGTACTGCTGCAAGAGGTGTAAATGAAATGCTGATCACCAGTTCAGGCAGATTATCAGTTTCTCCCAATCCTGTAAGCACCAATGCAAATATTGTGTTTACTGCTGCCGGCAATGGCACAGCAACCATTATTGTTACAAACCAAACAGGCGCTGTTGTTTTAAAACAAACTTCGGCTGCTGTAAAAGGAGATAATATTAAACAACTGGATGTAACCGGCCTGTCAAATGGCGTTTACTTTGTAAGGGTAAGCACCGGCGATAAAGTGGAGGTTGCCAAAATTGTTGTGGTGAAATAATCACCTGCTTACATTTTATAAAAAGAGGCTGTACAAAATACAGCCTCTTTTTATTTACATTTGGTGTAAGCATATTTTTATGAGAAAACTGTTCTTTGTTTCAACCCTGCTGTTTTTTGTTTTTTGTGCTGTTGCGCAAAACAGCCTTCCCAAACCAACTGCCGCACAGCTTGCATGGCATGATATGGAATTTTACCTGTTCATGCATTTTGGCCCCAACACATTTACCGGCCTGGAATGGGGGCATGGCAATGAAAAAGAAGAAGTGTTCAACCCATCAGCACTGGATTGCAACCAGTGGTGCCGCGTGGCAAAAGCAGCCGGGGCAAAAGGGATTATCATCACCGCAAAACATCATGATGGTTTTTGTTTATGGCCCAGCAAATTCAGCACCCATACCGTGCGGGAGAGTAAATGGAAAAATGGCAAAGGCGATGTGCTGAAAGAACTGAGTATGGCCTGTAAAAAATACGGGCTGAAGTTTGGTGTGTACATTTCGCCCTGGGACAGGAACCACCCTGACTATGGTACCGAAAAATACAATGATGTTTTTACAGGCATGATGAAAGAACTGTTTACCAATTATGGCCCCATTTGGGAACTGTGGTGGGATGGCGCCAATGGCGAAGGTCCCAATGGAAAAAGGCAGGTGTACGACTGGAAGCGGTTTAAAGAAACGGTGCGCAGGCTTTCGCCCAATACGGTTGTGTTCAGTGATGTTGGTCCCGATATACGCTGGTGTGGTAACGAGAACGGCATAGCGGGAAAAACAAACTGGAACAATTTGGACACGGATGGATTTGAACCAGGATCCAAAGCACCCACTACCGATACACTGAATGCTGGTAATATAAACGGCAAATACTGGATACCGGCAGAATGTGATGTAAGCATCAGGCCCGGATGGTTTTATCATAAAGCAGAAGACAGTAAAGTAAAAACACCGCAGGAGTTATTTCAGCTGTATTTGAAAAGTGTGGGGCGTGGCGCCAATCTTTTGCTGAATGTGCCGCCCGATGACAGGGGGCTCATCACGGCATATGATTCAGCAGCGCTGACGGGTTTTAATGCACTGCGGATTGCAAATCTTACCAAAAATATTTTTTATAAAGCAGGTACTTATTATTTGCAAAGCGGTATTTTGAAAAAGGCGCCGGCCATTGCCGACGGAAATATAAATACGGTGCAAAAAATGATGTCGGCTGTAAATCATTCAGCAGGTGCTGAGTTGAAAGAAAACAAAACGGTGAATTGTATTGTGCTGAAAGAAGACCTGCGCAACGGGCAAAACTGTATGGCTTTTAAATTGCTCCTGTTTAATAAAAAGGATGAACTGGTACAGGAAATTCATGGAACAACCATCGGCCGTAAAAGGATCATTACATTTCCCGCAGCGGATATCAGTACCATTGAACTTACCATTGAAGCACAAAAAAATGCAACTTCCATCGCTGAGATGGAAGCATATTTAATTGACGGATCACTGACAGAAAAATAACAACAATGAAAAGAACGATTGCCTGCCTGCTGCTTATTTGCTCCGCAAATTTATTTGCACACAACTACCAGCCCGCCTGGGAAAGCCTGGATAAACGCCCTGTGCCTTCCTGGTTCACCAATGCCAAATTCGGCATCTTTATTCACTGGGGTGTGTACGCGGTGCCCGGCTGGTGCACCAAGGGAAATTATGCCGAATGGTACCAGTATGGTTTGCAAACCAATGATACGGCAAGGCAAAAATTTCATGCAGCAAAATTTGGCAACAAAACGTACTATGACCTGGCCAATGATTTCAGGGCCGAATTGTTCAACCCCGATGAATGGGCAAAACTGTTTGAACAAAGCGGTGCAAAATATATTGTGCTTACATCCAAACATCATGATGGATTTGCATTATGGCCCAGCAAAGAAGCCAATAAAACCTGGGGCTTTAAATGGAATGCGGTGGATGTGGGGCCTAAACGCGACCTGATTGCCGACCTGTTTAAAGCCGTGCGTAAAACATCTGTGCACGCCGGCATGTATTATTCGTTGTACGAATGGTTTAACCCGTTGTGGAAATCAGACAAGGCAAAATTTGCAGCAGAACATACATGGCCGCAGATGAAAGACCTCATCAACAATTACCAGCCGGATGTTTTTTGGACAGATGGTGACTGGGATGCCAGTGCCGAAGTATGGAAGAGCAAGGAGTTTTTATCATGGTTGTATAACGAAAGCCCTGTAAAAGATAAAGTGGTGGTGAACGACCGCTGGGGCAGCGGCATCCGCTTTAAACATGCCGGTATCTACACCCCCGAATACCAGCCCGACCTGGATTTTGAAGACCATGCCTGGGAAGAAAGCCGTGGCATGGGTTTTAGTTATGGTTACAACAGGGAAGAAGATGCATGGGATTATAATTCCACCCAATCGCTGGTATTGCAACTGGTGGATAAGGTGAGCAGGGGCGGCAACTTTTTACTCGATATCGGCCCTGATGAACATGGAAAAATTCCGCCCATCATGCAGGAACGTTTATTGCAAATGGGCGACTGGCTGAAGATAAACGGCGAAGCAATTTATAATACCACCCGCTGGAAAATGCATTCGCAATGGAGCGATGGCAACAGGGAGTATAAAAACCGCAGCGGCGATATGCTGTTAAAGATCACCATTGACCCAGATCCCGGTTATGCGGTAAAAGAATTGTTTTATACCTACAACGCCAATACCAATGCATTGTATGCCATCCTTCCAAAATATCCCGGTAACAGGAAAATTCTTTTAAAGGATATCACACTGCCTGCAGGCACCGCTATTAGTTTTCTTTCCACCAATGAAACACTGCAATGGAAACAGGCCGGTACAAATGTTGAAGTGCGTATGCCCGAATATGATCCCAATAAAATAAAGGCACCCTATGCCTATGTTATTAAAATTGCCGGGTTCGGAAAATATACGGCGGCCCCCGGGATCAATGTGGAATATGATAAATCACTAAAGCCACTCATCAGCATCGCAACTGCAACAGAAGGGGCCGCGTTGTACTATACCACAGATGGGAGCACGCCATCGTTGCAGTCTGCTGTTTATACAAAACCTTTTTCAATTGCAGGCAACGCAACAATTAAAGCAATGGCTGTAAAGGATGGATATATCGCCAGTAATGTAACAGCCCTGCCGGTGAAGACCTATTCCATGCAAAAAGCAGTAAGCGTTAAAAATGTGCAGCCCGGTATTGAGTACAAATATTTTGAAGCAGCAAACTTCTCTGTAAAAAAACTGGATGCGTTACAGCCTGTAAAAACAGGTATTGCAAATGAAATTGGAACAGCCGGTAAGCAGCGTGCAGAAAAATATGCTTTTGTGTTTGATGGTTATATAAAGATCGGCAAAACAGGACTGTACCAGTTTTATACCTCAAGCGACGATGGCAGCCAGTTATTGCTGGATGATGCACTGGTGGTGAACAACGATGGTGATCATGGTATGGAAGAAAAAACAGACAAGGTATACCTGGCGAAGGGTTTGCACCGGTTAAAAATATACTATTATGATAATGGCGGCGGCAACGGGCTGCAAGTACATTACAACCTGCAGGGCCAGGCCAAACAGCCCTTGCCTGCAGGTGTTTTATTTCATTGATCTTTTAGTTGCCGAAGCTGGCCTTTCTTTTTTCAAGAAAGGCGGTAACGCCTTCCTTCATTTCACTGGTGCCAAAGCATTCGCCAAAGGCTTCTATTTCTTTTTCGTAACCGCTTTTGCCATTGGTATAGGCACTGTCGCTCACCACGGCCACATTCACACAGCTGATCACTTTGCTGATGGCATTGGGCCCCTTCGTCATAATGGTGCATAAAATTTTCTTTGTCTCCTCCAGTAAATTTTCCGGGCTGGTAACATGATTTACCAAACCCATTGCCTTTGCTTCACTGGCATCAATCATGTTGGCCGTCATCATCAGTTCCATGGCTTTTCCCTTACCCACCAGTTGTGTTAAGCGCTGTGTGCCGCCATAACCGGGTATCAATCCTAAATTCACTTCGGGCTGCCCGAATTTAGCATTATCACTTGCCAGGCGAAAATGGCAGGCCATGGCCAGTTCGCAACCGCCGCCCAGTGCAAAACCATTTACGGCAGCCACCACGGGTTTGGGACAATTCTCAATTTTATTGAACACCATTTCCTGGCCGCGTCTTGCCAGCTCGGTGCCCTGTTCGGGGTTAAGACTTAAAAATTCACTGATGTCTGCACCTGCCACAAAGGCTTTTGGCCCGGCACCGGTAATGATGGCTGTTTTAATTGCGGCATTACTGTATACTTCGTCCATCGCGGCGCTTAATTCTTCTATTACCGTTTTATTCAGTGCGTTTAATTTATCAGGGCGGTTGATGGTGATGGTGCAAATGTTGTTCTCAACAGCAGTCGTTATAGCAGTAAACATGGAATTTTTTTTCAAATGTAATGAATAAAGAAAAGGGATTTGTAAATTGGTGTACATTAATACCACCCACTTGCTGCAGATCATCACCTATTCCGGTATTTTTATTTTTGCGCTTACAGGCGCATTCAAGGCACGTACTTACAAGATGGATATTTTTGGCGGCGTGGTGCTTGCTTTTGTAACCGCTTATGGCGGTGGTACATTGCGTGACCTGCTCATTGGCATTGCGCCCGTAAACTGGGTAAATGATAACCTGGCGCTTGCACTGGTATTTGCAGGCACTGTGTTTACTTTTTTGCTCAAGGAAAATGTGAACCGTTTTAAACGCACCATCTTTTTTACCGATGCCGCCGGTATTGGATTATTTACTGCTGCCGGTATCCGGTTAAGCCTGGAGCACGGACTGAATAATGTTTATGCGCTGGTGATGGGTGTGGTAACCGCCACCTTTGGCGGTTTGCTGGGCGATATCCTGTGCAATACCAAACCCAATTTATTAAAACGGGGCGAACTCTATGCCACCGCCTGTGCCATTGGCGGAGCGGTATATCTTTTATTGCTGCATACTTCCCTGCCAAATTCTTACTGTCTTTCTATATGCGTGGTTATTGTAGTGGGCATACGCATCTACTCAAAACGCAGAAGGCTGATGCTGCCGGATATTTAACAGCGCTTCAATATGGCTATATATCTGCGTAGTTGATGATCTTAGTATAGGTGACCGGCCAGCTGTCTGAATTTTCATTGCTTGCAGATACTGGTTGCTGCATTTTTTTTATACCGGGCGCTTTACGCTGTGCACAGGATGCAGCCACCAGTATCACCAGCAGCACGGCGGCAGCCAGGCCTGCATAACTCCACCGGAACAATTTTTTTTGCTGCAGCAGCATATCTGCCATTTCAACAAGCAGGTAAAGCGAAAAAAGCAACAGGCTGATTATTGCCGCCATACCCAGCGTTTGCAGCAGGATCAGCATATCTTCTGCAAGGGAAATCCTGAAGCCGGCAAACAGCAGTCTTGCCATGGCAAAAATGATAAGGGCCGTAACATTTACAAATGCCGCAATGCTGAAAAATATTTTTTTATAAACCGGCAACCGGTGTTTTTGTATAAGAGCAACTGGTGTCATACTGTTAGTGTGTTTGTGTGGCAAAATTCATCAATGAAACAGGTGTTGTAAAGTTTATCCGGCTGAAGTGTGTATAATACTGTATGTAGTGTATGCCGCAATTATTGAATTTTTACAGGACTGCCGCTAATAAAAAAGACCCCGTAACGGGGTCTTGCCATGCTGCTATACTTTTTTTACTGTATTACTATTTTCTGCAGCAGTTCTTTATGCTCCGCAAGGCGGATGATATAAGTGCCGGGTATTAACCTGCTGAGCTGTATGCTGCTGTTGTTTTGAACAGCCAGCTGCTGCACCACTCTTCCAGCAGCATCCATTACAAACAACTTGTCTGCGCCTGTAATACCGCTTACCAGTACATTTACCGGGCCTGTTGAAGGAACGGGCCATACCTGCATCATGGCCTGTTTGCCATCGGTGCCATCCACCATCCTTATTGCAGAATAAGTGCTGCGGCCATCATTGTCATCCTGCTTAATACGGTACCAGGTTTTGCCTGTATGATTATTATTATCGGTATACATATACTGTAATGGAAAATTGCTGTTGCCACCCAATGCTGCAGTTGCTGTAAAATGAATGCTTGTAAAACTGCTTTCATTGTCTTTCTTCCTTTCAATGTAAAATCCTTTATTGTTTATTTCCGTTTGTGTTTTCCAGTTCAGTTCAACCGTTGCGGGGCTAACGCGTTTTGCATAAAAATCCAGTCCTGTTACCGGCAGTATGGCTCCCGTGCTGTAAGGCTGCAAAATACCCTGGGTAAGCATATTGCTGCCCTGTTGCAGGCTGGTGCTGGCAAATTCGCCAACAGTAAACTCCAGCATCAGCGGTCCGTTAATAAATGTGCTGCCTGCATTGTCCAGGGTGCTGCCGCCACTGAGTGTAACATTGTTCAGTACGGGAATAACCGTGGTACTGCCCGCATCGGGTTGCAAAAAATCCTGCGTGTACATAAACACGCTGGTATTGGTGCTGGCAGTGGCAAAACCACCCAGCGCATCTTCCAGTATAATGCCACCCGCGGTTTTACTGCTGCCTGCACTGTTGAGTGTTTGCGGACTGATCTGCTGGGCATGAACCGATGCTGTCAGGAATGCCAGTAATGAAAAAATAAAATGTCTCATACTAAATTTTGAAATGGTGTATGCATTAATGCAGGTGAATAAAGCCATTTAACTGATCATTGGTGTTAAGTGCAAATGTGGTATTGTTTCGGACAGCGATACCGATTTTATATGTGCCCGGTGTAATGATACCTGTTCCGGGATACGCCACCGTTCCAACCCGTATTGTGGCCGATGCGGCAAAGCTGTTTCTTTGAACGCCGGCTCCAAATTCCATCCATGAAGAACTGTAGGCGGGTGTAATGGGTCCCCCGCTTGTATTTTGATAACAAACGGCCACGCCAACATTATTGGTGGTGGTGCCGGATGAGGTGGACAATGCTGCAACACCATTTACATCAACGATCTGGCCGGCCGACAAAGTAAGTGTTTGTGTACCGCCAATAAAGACCCAGCTGGTGCTGTTGGCTGGCACATTGCCGATGCCACTCAGCAGGGGTAATGAAGTATCCAGTTTTGCCGGGGCTGTTGCCACCCAGGCCGAGCCATTAAATACCAGGGGGCTTCCTGCTGCAGGCGTTCCGGGAATGTTGAGGTCATACCCTCCAAGACTTTTGGTGTTGTAGGCAAGTGCGCTGTATAAGGAATAGGGGTTTGATGAAATATCCTGTATCCCCATCGTGGTATACAGGCCGCTGTTATTTACATCCAGTTCTATTTTTAATTTAGGGGCAAATATCTGGTCCCACACTATCGAACCAAAGTCGCCGAGTATAATGGTGCCGCCCTGCCCGCCAATGGCAATATTGAATAAACCCAAACTGTTGGTGGTTACCGACCACGATTCGGTATATACCGGGCTGGTATTATTTAATATGGATACCCGGACTTTGATATTTTGATTGGCCAGCGCCTGCCCGCTGCTGTTACGTGCCACGGCCTGGTAATTGATGGTTTGCGGCACCTGCGCCATTAAGGTAAATGCCAGTAATACTGAAACGGAGAAAAGGAAAAACTTTTTCATAATAATTGCTGTTTGAATGGTGGTTGTTGATTTAACAACCCAAAACTGCAACAGCAAAAACCTTTATAAAAAAATATGCAGCTGTGCGGTGGTGCTTATGTAACCAGCCGCACCATATTTCAAATAAACCGTTGCATCCCTGGCGTATTTGCAGCGGGTAAATGTGCAGGCCATTTACTGTATAACGCTTTATTGCTTTATTGCCACACTTCACTCAAATAAGTTTTGCAGCAGCAGCACCTGCATGCAATTTTGTGCTGAAAAAAGCATGACACCAGCCGAGATCCATATCATTAAAACAACCTGGAAAATTTTCAGGAGCATCAGCCCCGCCGTGGTGGGAGATGTTTTTTACAGCAAACTGTTTACCGAAAACCGCTCGCTGCGTAAAATGTTCCCGGTACAAATGGAAGCACAATACAGGAAGCTGGTAGACATGCTCAACAGTATTGTACTGCACCTGGATGATATGGACAGTGTTGCCCCCGAAATAAAAGCCATGGCCGTACGGCATACCGCCTATGGCGTGCGCCCTGCGCATTATAAAATTGTGGGCGATGCTTTACTGTGGACACTGCAACAGGGACTGGGCCGCGACTGGAATGCAAACGTGGAAGCCGCCTGGAGAAAATGTTATACCACTCTGGCCACCATCATGATCACCGCGGCCAATGAAGCACAGCTGCAGCAATAAAATAATTGTAACCGTTGCCTTATCCTTAAAGCCACCTGTTTTAGCGGTGGCTTTTTTATTGCAGGTTTGATACGGTTCATTTAAAAATCAGCAGCACCCGCATGGTTAAACTTTCAAATGCTTTTTCGCCGGCGCAATTTTGCGTCATAAAAAAAACATCATGAAAAAAATAATCACCATTTTATGCGCCGCTACTGTATTGCTGGCTTCCTGTAAAAAATCAGCCGAAATGCCGCCGGCACCCGAAAAAACAATACAGCAAAAAAAGATCGCCGCCACTTCCTATGTGTGGGATAATAACGCACCGGAAACAGAACAGATAGTATACGACCAGCAGGACAGGGTAACCCAGTATACCGACAATAATTACGTGGAGACATTTGATTACCAAACCCCGGAATTTTTACTGGTAACAAGACGCAAACGCAGCAACAACAGCCTTGACCGCACCATTGAATGCACGCTCAATAATAAAGGCGCCATTGTAAAAATGCTCTTTAAAGATGTTACCGGAAAAATAACCTATATGTACGAATACCTGTACAATACCGATGGCTACGTGGTTACCAAAAAGGGAAGTAATACCGGCAGTAATTACCAGGTGGATTACGAGATACAGAATGGCAACGTGGTATCGTCAAAAATATATTTCAACGGCGTGCATACCTACAACAGTGTTTTTTCAATCACTACATTGCTTAACCCGGTTAACCGTGGCGTGGATGCTTACTGGCCCGTACCCCGGTTATTTGGAACCGCTGCAAAAAAACTTATTGGCGAAACAAAGCAATACAAAGTGGCCACCGGTGAGTTGAACAATCATACCCGTAATACCTGGTTGCTCGATAATGAAGGTTATATTACCCGGTACATTGATGAAAACCTGGTGGATGGTAAAACCGGTGTCACCGATTACACGCTCCAGTAAAACGCTTCATTTTATTTTACACACGCTTCGTTTTAAAAACCACCCCGGCTCATCATGCATATTTTGCAGGCCGGGGTTTTGTTTCTATTTTCAGTATATGAGCCAACAGCCCCGGTATATCATTTTCCTGTTACTGTTTTTTTGCTGTGCAAAAGGGCTGCAGGCACAACCTGCGCTGTATAATTTTCATTACATCACCACAACTGAAGGCCTGAACGACGGGTCTGTAAGCAGTATTGTGCGGGATAAATACGGGTACACCTGGCTGGCCACACTGGGGGCGCTGAACCGTTACAATGGAAAAACCGTGGAGCGTTTTGCCTACCGGCAGGGCGACAGCAGTGCGGCACCCAATGGTATTCCCTACTCCATGGAAAGCGACCTGGACGGCCGCCTGTGGACGGGCTATGATTTTGGATTGTTTGAGTACGATTTCAATAAGAACAGGTTTCGTGAAGATACTGCTTTCAGTGGCGTGTACGTGCAAAAGATGCAGGCCGCAACCGGTCACCGCCTGTACCTGCTTACCAGCAAAGGTTTTTTTTGTTACAATACAAAAACTGGCGCTGTAACAAATATGCAGCAGCAAGACAGTATACTGGGCAATCATCCCAACCTGTCTTTATTCCTGCAGGGCGAGCAATTGTATATTGGTTCGGTGAATGGGTATAAAATTTATAATACCCGCACAAAACAAACCCTGTTTATACCCCTGCACGATGATAGCAGGATTGCCGCCAGCACCATCTTTGCCGACAGCAAGGGCAATGTGTGGGGCTGCGATCTCAGCCGCCTGGTAATATTTTTCTACCAGCCGGCAACAGGCCGTATGGAAATATTTTCAAACCGGGCCGCTTTCAAAACAGGCACCATACAATTTGGCGCCTGTAATTTTGTGAGTGGCAACGCAAATGATATCTGGATCAGCACCACCATCAAAGGATTGTTTCATTATGACCTGGCCACAGACAGGCTGGAACCCGTTGCTGTAAAAAATGGTTTTCAATACCAGCGCTGCATATATAAAAGCGCCGATGGAAATATATGGGTGGGCGCTGCCAATGGCGGTTTTTATTTTGATACAAAGCCCAATCCATTCTCCACCATCTATCCCTTGCCCGATGGCATTGCAAATCCTTTTGGCAGGGCCATGCTGGAAGACAGCAGGGGCAACTGGTGGTTCACCACTGGTAATGGTATCAGCCGTTACCAGCCCGCAGTTCAGCAATACACGGTATGGAAAAATGAAGCCGGCAAACCGGATAAGCTTTATTATAATTCGGTGCGGGGCATCAATGAAGATGACAACGGGGTTATCTGGATCGCCACGGGGCGTGGTATCAACAGCTATACACCCGGCGATAACCAACTGCATTTTTATACCATCAAAGATTCCATACCGCAGGCATTTTATTATTGCGCCAACCGCGACAGCAAAGGCCGTATATGGTTTGGCACAAAAGACTATGATGGCCTGTATTATTATGTTCCTTCCGAAACAAAATTTCACAGCATTAAGGAACATCCCCTGCTGAAAGACTACCGGGGCCTGGGCACCCGCATTGTGTATGAAGACAGCAGGCACAGGTTATGGATCGGGTTAAACGGCGGCGGACTTATTATGATGGATGAAGCAGCCGGTACCATAAAACGCTGGTACAACGATGGCAGCACAAGAAACACCATCATTGGTAATCTTATAGTGGATATCAAGGAAGATAAAAAAGGATTGATATGGGTAAGCACCTTTAACGGTGTTACGGGCATTGATCTTGCCAATAACCAATACACCTGGCTGGATGATAGAAACTTTTTCAGAACAAATTACACCGGGCCACTGGCAGTGGATGCCAAAAACAGGTTGTGGATAGGAACGGCCACCGGTTTGTACGTGGCAGATGAACAAAGAAAATCGGCGGGCTATTTTGATGAGTCATCAGGGTTGTCCGGAGTTTCCTTCACCGAGCATTCCGGCTATTTTACAAAAGATGGTTATTGCATGATGCCCACCACGCAGGGCATGATCCGTTTTAACCCGCTTGAATATGATCCCAAAGAAAATGAATACGGTTTTTACATTGCGTGGATCGACCTGGTGAATAAAAGAAAAACAGTTCCCAGGCTGGATGCTGCTTCGCTGGAGCTGGGCTATGCCGAAAATTTTTTCAGCATTGGCCTGGAGGCACTCAATTACAGCAATCCCGCCCAAACATGGTATGCATACAAACTGGATGGTTTGGAAAACGACTGGCATTACACGCAGGACCCCAAGGCTGTTTATACCAGTGTGCCCGGGGGTGATTATGTGTTCAGGTATAAAGCCAGTTCTGATCCTGCAAAATGGAACGTGCAGGAAAAACAGCTGCATATCCATATTGCAAAAGTGTTTTACAAAACGGCCTGGTTCTGGCTGGTGGTTATTGCCATGCTGCTGGCTTTATTATACTGGCTGTACCGTTACCGGCTGTGGCAGCAGCAACGGGTGTTTACACTGGAGAACAAGGCGCAATTACTGGAGAAGGAAAAAGCGCTGGTGATGTACGAAAATTTAAAGCAGCACCTGAACCCGCATTTTTTATTTAACTCACTTACCTCGCTCAGCAGTTTAATACGGCTTGACCAGGCAATGGCCGGTAATTTTTTGGATAAAATGAGCACGGTATACCGGTATATTTTAAAGAACCGCGATAATGAAGTGGTAACGCTGGGCGAGGAAATAAAATTTGTACAGCTCTATATCGACCTGCAAAAAACAAGGTTTGAAAAAGGCCTGGTGGTGGATATGCAGATAGATGAGGAATTCCATCACCGCAAAGTGGCGCCTGTTACTTTGCAAAACCTGGTGGAGAATGCCATCAAGCACAATACGGCCGATGACGAATCGCCGCTGGTGATACAGTTGTTCATCAAAGATGATTATCTCTTTGTGCGCAATAACCTGCAAAAGAAAAAATTTGTGGAAACCAGTAACCGGCAGGGGCTGGCCAATATGGAATCATTGTATCATTACCTCAGCGCAAGGCCGATGGAGATCATTGAAGATGAACAATACTTTACTGTTAAAATACCTTTGTTATGAACGCCCTTATCATTGAAGATGAAAGCCTGATCGCAAAAGAACTGCAGCATAAAATTGAAATGGCGGCGCCCGATGTAAAAGTGATGCACGTGCTGCCCAGTGTAAAAACCAGTTATAAATGGTTTTTGGAAAATGCCGAACCCGACCTGCTGTTTGCCGATATACAGCTGAGCGACGGCGTGAGCTTTGAGATATTTGAACGGTACCAGCTCAAATGCCCGGTGATATTCACCACGGCATATGATGAATATGCCATCAGGGCATTCAAGGTAAACGGTATTGATTATTTATTAAAACCGGTAGACACAGACGAACTGAAAAATGCCATTGACAAGGCAAGGAATATCATTGAAAGCAAATCGGCCTACCCAAAAGACATGCAGCAGCTGCTTTCCATGCTCAGCAACCCGCAGGCTGCGGCTAACCGTTATAAAGAAAAGTTCGTGGTAAAGATGCGTAATAACTGGATACCCGTTTTTACAAAAGACATTGCCTGTTTTGTAAGGGAGAACCTGATTTACCTGTACACTTTTTCCGGCGAAAAATATATTCTCGATTTTGTAACACTGGAAGAAATAGAAGAACTGCTGGACCCGCAACTGTATTACCGTACCAACCGCCAGAGCATTGTACACGTGGATGCCATCCAGAGCATCCGGCCGCAGGAAAATCAAAAACTTACTTTAACACTCAAGGCGCCACTTAAAATGGAACAGGATGTGAGCAGGGAAAAAGCGCCCGCATTTAAAAAATGGTTTGAAAGATAGTGTTTGCACTGCAGCTGGTCAGAAACTGCGGTGCTCCTTTACCCAGCCTTTAATATAATCAGCAATTTCATGTGTGTTGGTGCCCGGGTGAAACAGTTTGCCAACACCCGCGCTGTTGAGCGATGCAATATCTTCGTCGGGAATAATGCCGCCGCCGGTAAGCAGCACATCATCCATTCCTTTCTCTTTCATCAGTGCCATTACCTTGGGAAAAACAGTATTGTGCGCCCCGCTGAGAATGCTGATGCCAATGGCATCCACGTCTTCCTGCAGGGCCGCATTCACCACCATTTCGGGTGTTTGACGCAACCCGGTATAGATCACTTCCATACCGGCATCCCTTAAAGCAGTGGCAATTACTTTGGCGCCACGGTCGTGGCCATCCAGTCCAACTTTTGCAACCAGTACACGTACCGGTCTGTCAGCAACCTGAGTCATAGCAATCTGTTTTATAAAAAAATCACCCTGTAAAGTTATACCAATTAAGCATCTGATGCCCGGAGCTGCCTGCATAAACTGCTAAATAGCTATATGCAATGTATGCGGGAGATGGCCTGCTGCGGCAACGCAAATGAACTATGCCTGGCCCAGCAGGGCTAACGCATTGCCAATACGCTTTACCGTTTCTTCTTTACCAATGATGGCTGCAATTTCAAATACAGGCGGACCAAACTTGCCACCCACCAGCATTATGCGCAGGGGCAGCTGCAGTTCGCCGGGTTTAATATTTTTTTCGGCAGCCAGTGTTTTAAAACTTTCTTCCAGCATTGCAAAATCCCATGCTGCAAGTGCGGCCAGTTTTTCTGTCCATACAGTAAAGAAGGCCGCTTTATCTGCATTCCATTTTGGCTTTACCGCATCAGTATCCGGCTGCCCCGGTGTTTTAAAGAAGAAAGAGGCCTGCGTGTAAAAATCAGGTAATAGCGTGCAGCGGTCTTTTACCAGTTCCAGTATTTTTATAAATGCATTTTCGTCTTCAATAACAATGCCTTTTGCAGTAAAGTCTTCTTTAACCTTGAGCATATAATTTTGAACATCCAGTTTTTTGATCCATTCCTGGTTGAACCACCTGGCTTTTTCATAATCAAATTTGGCACCGCCGCTGTGCACCCGGTCTATACTGAATAATTCAACCAGCTCTTCTTTGGTAAATAATTCCTGTTCGGTACCGGCATTCCAGCCCAGCAGGGCCAGCAGGTTGATAAACGCTTCGGGTAAAAAACCTTTCTCTTTAAAGCCTTCTGTAAGCTCATTCGTTTTAGGGTCGGTCCAGTTCATGGCAAAAACGGGGAAGCCGT
>JABLTH010017347.1_pt1 | contig 56702 bp, 38 predicted proteins | sample 7875711 | NCBI WGS metagenome assembly JABLTH01 (sample SAMN14941262, study PRJNA633318) | bioreactor metagenome | isolation source: bioreactor | place: China | collected 2019-03-05 | reverse complement strand
TTCTTCTCCTGTTCCTTTAAGCACACCGCGGTAACCGGCTTTATTGGTATCGGGCCTACTGCCTTCGTTATGACCAAACTGCATAATGAGATAGTCTCCTGCCTTTATTGAATTGATCACTTTCTCCCAGCGTTTTTCTTTCACAAATGTCCGGGTGCTTCTGCCAGCCATGGCCTGGTTGCTGATGCTGAGCTGCGTGGTATCAAAGAGGTCTCCTATCTTTTCTCCCCAGCCGCATTGCGGCCTGTTGGTATTACGCACCGTGGAATCGCCAATGATATACAGTGTTGGTTTCTCTGAAAAAATAAATGAGCAGAGCACCAATAAACAGCATGCTGCTGCCGCTATAATTTTTCCTTTGACTGTTTTCATGTTTATTTTTTTATTTTAATGGTAATGCTTTCGCTTTTTAGATCGCTGGAAGATGCTGTTATTTTTATTTCGCCTGAACCCCCACTGGCTTTTACAATGGCGATACATCTTCCCTTATAGGCCCAGCGCTCTTTGCTGCTGTAAGGTTCTGCACTGGAAAGATCGGCATTGTCAACAGCGGCGATCACACCTGCACCTTCGGCGCTGAAGCGGATCTTATCTGTGGCGTTGAGACAGGGCAAACCATTTTCATCAGTTACGGTGGCGGTTACATACACCAGGTCATCCCAGTTATTTTCAATTTGCGGCTTATCAGCACTCAGCATAATTTTAGCTGGATTACCTGCAGTAGTGAGCACCTGCTCAGCCACCACCTTTCCATTATTTTTTGCCACGGCCTTTAATGTGCCTTTGTGAAAAGTGATGGACCAGTTTCTTGGTGATGCATTGTCAGCTGGTCTTGGTTGCACACCCACAGATGTTCCATTCAGGAATAATTCCACTTCATCGCAATTACTGAACACCTGTATTTTTGCTTCATCATAAGTATCGATATCGGTCGGGCTCCAGTCGCTTACCCATGCGCCGGCGCCTGCATTGCCTTCTTTGCGCATTACGTATAACATTGGCTTATCACTCCACCAGCTTTGGCGTTGATAACCCACATCTTTTATTCCTGCTGTTTTATCCAGCAAACCTGAACCATGCACCACTTCTGGCCAGTCGGCTTCGCCGAGATAATCAATGCCGGTCCATAAAAACTGGCCCGACATATACGGCTTGTCTCGTAATGAAATCCATGCAGCCTGTTCAATGCGGTTCTCTGTACCAATCACTTTCCATGATGGATTATTTTCGTGTGCCGTTACCAGTTCGTTTTCGCGGTAGTTCTGTCCCACCACATCCATCTGCGCTGCAAAACCATTTAAATACACTTTTGATAATGCCGGGCGGAACAGTGCCATGGTAACCGGCCTTGTGGGATCGAGTGCATGTACCAGGTCTTGCTGCATTTTATATTTCCTGAAACCGGAAGAGTCATTTAAGTTATCGTGAATTTCATTGCCAATACTGTAAATAACAATGGAAGGATGATTGCGGTCACGCATTACAATATCCCTGGTATCCCTCTCCCACCATTCGGTGAAATAAAGATTATATCCTTTTTCGGCATGGCTTTTTGCAGCGTTCCAGGTATCGAATGTTTCATCCATTACTAAAAATCCCAGCTGGTCGCAAAGGTCTAAAAACTCCGGTGCCACGGCATTGTGCGAAGTACGGATGCCATTCACACCAAGTTCCTTCAATACCAGCAAACGTTTTTTCCATGCATTCAATGGTACGGCTGCACCAAGTGCTCCTGCATCATGGTGCAGGCAAACACCTTTTATTTTTACCTGTTTGCCATTGAGCATAAAACCCGTATTGGCATCAAACTGTATACTGCGTATGCCAAAAGAAACTGTTACTTCATCTATGATTTTCTGATCTGCCCTTACTGTGGTAACAGCTTTGTATAATTGCGGATGCTCCACATCCCATAAAGCAGGATTTGCAAACGCGGGATTGTATTGTGCAATTTCCTGGTGACCACCACCAATTTTTTGAACAGTTTCAGCCTGCGCCACTTTCTTGCCATCGGGTGCAATAATATCGGTATGCACCGTAACAGTTATTTTGGAAAGTGTTTGATTAGCGATCTTTGTTTGTATGTTCACGGTGGCTTTTGCGGCAGTTACATCAGTGGTTGAAACAAAATTGCCCCATTGCGTAATATGAACAGGGTTGGTGAGTATCAACCGTACATGCCGGTAAATACCTGCGCCTGTGTAATAGCGTGATGCCGGCTGAATGGTATTATCTGCACGTACTGCCAGCACATTTTTTTTGCCCCCATAATTTAAATGCCCGTTGAGTTCATATTGAAAACTGCTGTAACCATTGGGGCGTTTGCCCAAATGATAACCATTGATCCATACATCACTGTTGGCCATCACGCCATCAAATTCAATATTGGCCAGTTGCAGCAGGTCGTTATTTTCCAGTGTAAATGTTTTGCGGTACCAGCCAATGCCGGCAGGTAAATAACCGCCGCCACGGCCCGTTGGGTTATTGCGGTCGTAGGGCCCTTCAATACTCCAGTCGTGCGGCACATTCAAACTGCGCCATGCGGCATCATTAAAGCCTGGCTGCTCAGCCCCGCTGATATCTTCATGAATAAATTTCCAGTCGTTGTCGAACGGGATTATTTTTCTTGATGTTTGCGCCTTGCTGATTGTAAATAAAAAGCAACCCGCAAGGAGCAAACAGATTTTATAAACAGTTTTTCTTTTTTGTAACATCGCTTAATTTATTTTTGACTCCCTTCTTTTAATGTACCAATATTATATTTGTTACTTCTGCCTCCACTGCTCCCCAACCCGGTTGGGGACGTAACTGCAACGGCGCTGTTTTTGCAGTTACTGATAAAATCTAAAGAACCACAGTTTTCAGTTTCATCATACCTTCATAAGTCAAACTCCCATCGACCATCGACCATCGACCATCGACCATCGACCATCGACCATTGACCATTGACCATTGACCATTGACTCATCGTTTCTTCATCACCACAATATCCGGTTTCGGCGGCTGCGGCATTCCAGTTCCCATAAAGAAACCGGTATGCGGCGGTTGGTTATAGGCCACGTTCTGCCAAACAATGCTTAAGCGGTATTGCGGGTCCTGCATCAGCGTATAAAACTTTTTATCTGTTGGAATAGTAGTGGTAAAAATGCGCAGTTCCTTACTGTCTTTGGTGCGGCAAACAATTTCTTCGCGCCAGTCGCCAAACAGATCGGCCGATAAACAGGGATTTGATTTGGTGCCGTTATTACTTACACAATCAAAATTCCTTCCATCGAAAATGGTTTGTGTTTTACTGCTGTCGTATATCCATTTGCTGATGTTCACGCCATTTAAAATTTCGCTCAGCACATCGCCATCCCAGAAAATACCCATATTGCATGCAGGCGTTTTGTCAGCGATCAAATTTCCCTTGCAATCAAACATACCACGTATACCGGCACCCGCTACCCAGCATTCGTAACCGGGATAACGGGGATCCACATCCAGTGCCAGTCCGCGGCCCGGACCTTCCCCATCATCACCTGCTTTTACAGATGCTTTCTTCCAGATCACTTCACCCGTTTTTGCATCGCGGAAATTGGCGCCTGCATCATCAAAACGTTCCTGTATGCTGAATACTTCCAAACCGGGACGTGAAGGATCGAGATCGCTCACATGCAAGGCATCGGCATGACCAATACCTGTACTGTACAAACCTTTGCCGTTATCATCAATGGTCATTTGACCGTATACAATTTCATCCTTACCGTCACCATCCACATCGGCCACGGTTAAGTTATGATTGCCCTGGCCTGCAAATGCCTTGTTGCCTTCATCATTGCTGTCGAACACCCAGCGTTTTACCAGTTTGCCGCCTTTTAAATCCCATGCGGCTAAAATGGTTCTTGTATAATAGCCGCGGCACATCACCAGGCTGGGATGCACCCCATCGAGGTAAGCAACACAAGCAAGGAAGCGGTCCATACGGTTACCATAACCATCACCCCAAACCGCTTTTAATTCATCCGGTGTGGGATTGAGTTTTGCATGACGCGGCGGCACATAATCGGTGGTGTTGATTATTTCTCCTGTTAAACCATTGAACACGGTTAAGTATTCAGGCCCGCTTAAGATATATCCTTTTTCATTGCGGAAGTCCTTGGTGGAATCGCCGATCACATTTCCTTTACTGTCCATGGTACCATCCGCGGTTTTCATGGCGATCTCTGCTTTACCATCACCATCCAGGTCGTATACCATGAATTGTGTGTAGTGCGCTCCTTCACGGATATTCTTTCCAAGGTTTATCTGCCATAAAAATGTTCCGTTGAGTTTATAGGCTTGCAAAATGGGCGGATCGGTAAAGCCCGCCTGTGAATTATCTTTTCCTTTACCTGCCATATGAATGATGATCTCGTATTCACCATCGCCGTCGAGATCTCCTACAGATGCATCATTGGCGTTATAACCTTCGGGGGTTCTTAAGGGAATGGACAAATAAGGTTTTGCATTTGCGGGCACCGTGTATTTTTCTGAGGCAATGCCTTCCTTTCCATTCACCACCGGTGTAACAAAATAGGTGTATGATTTTGAGCTGTCGGTTTTTTCATCGCTGTAATGCGTAAATCCATCCACGGGTTTGGCGGTGAGCTTAACTGCTTTGCCGTTGCCAGCACTGCGGTATACATTGAAAGCGGTTTTATCATCGTCGGTTACCAGCAGACGCCAGCTCACAAAAATATTGCCGCTGCCATCGGGCACAGCCACCAGGCCACGGTTTAAATATTCCATCTGCCGCTGCGCAAATAATGTACTGCAGCAGGATACCATGAAAACTAAAATGCCAAATTGTTTTTTCATATGATCGTTTGTTTCGTTGGTTGTTGTTCGTTGATAGTTGTTCGTTGACAGATGAAAGATGACAGTTAACAGATGGCAGTTGTTGGTCGTCGGTGCTCCGTCACTGCATGCTCCCACAAAACAGCGTTCTTCATTCTCAATTCACCATTCACAATTGACCATTCACCACTCATCTCCCGCTCCTGAACGGCAATGCCGGCAATCCCTCCCTGTTCATCAAATTCGGTTGTGCTTTTTCATCCCACGCAAAACGCACATACTTCGGTTTCTTTATTTCGGGTGATGATACAATTACATGATCACCTTCAATTACTGCTGTTGCATTTACAAAATTTCCATCCTTACCTGCAATGGTAAACCAGCTAAGTGCGTTGCCATCGTTGCTGGTCAAACCGCTGCCAGTGTTTTTAAAAGACAGCACCAGGGCATGTTTTTTTCTTTTTAAAGAACTGAATACTGGCCCGGATAAAACAGCCTGTTTAACACCATAATCTTTTTCCAGCGCCCATGCAGCCAGCCTGCGGCCTACGATCCATTTGTATGACGGATGAATATCTGAAAGGTTGTCCACCAGGTCGGTGGTAACCACCATGCCCGTATTTTTTAACAAAAGCGATTTTGTTTGCGCTTCCCAAAACTGCGGCAGCAATTGTGGTGTATGTTGTTTTTTGTCTTTACGGCTTGTATATAAATGCGGCGCTATTTGCACATAATAAAAAGGCAGTGCAGCATCTTTGAACAAACTGCGCCAGGTGTTCAGCAGCAACTCAAATTTTGCAGGATAGGTTTGCTGGTCTTCCACCATGGCATTGCTTTCGCCCTGGTACCATAACACACCTTTAATGGCAAAGGGCGCCAGTGGCGCTATCATAGCATTGAACATCTGGCCGGGATGCATGCCATCGATCTTAAAATTTTCATTGGTAACAGAATCTTTGAAAACGGCAGACTGTGCATAGCTCCAGTCGGGCTGCCATTGTTCAATACGGGTGCCACCCCACGAATCGGATATGATGCCAATGGGCACTTTTGTTTTTTCGTAAATATCTTTTGCAAAGAAATAACCAATGGCGGATATATAACGCACCAATGTATCGTTGCCATCCACCCATGCTTTTGCGGGCAGCACAGGAATTTGTTTCAGGTTTTTTTCTACATATAAATAGCGGATGGCCGAAGCTTTGGTTTCTGTTAATGCAGCATCCGCCTCATCCATCCCTTTTTTGGGTGCGGCATATCTTTTTTGTTTACGGTCAAGCGGGTATTCCATATTGCTCTGGCCGCCGCAAAGCCATACATCGCCCACTAAAATATTATTGAGTAAAATGCTGTTACCGGCAGCCGTTACTGTAAGTGTTTGCGGATTTGCATTTACGGTTAATGGCTGCAGGGTAATAAACCAGTTGCCTGCAGTATCGGTTAGGGCAGTTTGCTGCTGCCCTGCAAATGCAACGGTTACCGTTGTGCCAGCAGCTGCCCTGCCCCAAACGGGTACAGGTTTATTGCGCTGCAATACCATGTTGTTTGAAAATGCTTCGGAAATTTTTAGTTGCGCAGCAGCTGGTGAAGATAATACCAGCAGCAAGCATATAAAAAGGTCAGTGCGGTTGAACCAGCGGGGCATACAGCAGCAATGTTTAGGCTCACAAGTTAATATAGCCGGTGGCCTGCAGCGTCCTGTTGCATCCTGCGAAAAAGCGGTGAATAATATCAGTGGTAAGGGCGACGGTTTTTATTGTTTGCGTCGTTACAGGGGTTCCAACCATTTAAGGCTGGAAACCCTGCACTCAGGTCCTCGCCTGCATTTGCATCCACTCTTCCGTACTGCCGTTATTGGGATTATCTCCGGGGTTATCGGTTCCCAGCACCTGTCCCTGGCGGTTCATCCAGTAATATTTGTATTTATTATCCAGCTGCACATCGGTACCGCTGTTATATGGATTGCTGTAACGCTGCACGCCGCCTAAATTATCCCTGAACTGTTCCTGCTGTTTATCAATTACCGCATTCCGGTAATCTGTTACTTCCTGTTGTTTTTGTGCCGACCATTCACGGTATGCTTTGGCCGCTTCGGCATAGGCCATTGAGTTATGTAAATTTTGCTGCATCAGTCCACGCATGCCAAATGCGGCGCCATTACTGGCAGCGATTTGTTTTGCAACAGCAGGCAGCCATGATGCATAGGAAGTCCACTGGCTGCTCTCTGCTATTGCGGCCGTCATGGCCATGGTGCAACCGCCATAATACGGCGCAACATGACAAACGGCCTTACCGCTGTATGTTTTTCCATTCAGCTGGTAATGCACATCAAATGCATACGCATACTGGAAACCCGTTACCGGTGCCGCCTGCACAGGCTGGCCTAACTGCAGGTTAGCCGGCCGCATGGCCATCATTTTTTCATAAATAAAACTGGCGGGCGGGTAATCGGGCATGAGGCCTGCATTACCCACCATTACCGTATACGCTTCATTATCGGGTGCAATTAAACTAAGTGCAAACTGGCCGTCTTCTCCCAGGCGCCAGCCTGCGGGGAGTGCATAAGTAAAAAACTGCGCCTGCCGTATTTGTAATTCAGAAGGCTGTTGTGTTGCTGGTGATGACTGCTGTATGCGGGCAGTTACGGGTGTTACAAGATGCATATTCTCGGGAATTGATGTTAGCGATGCTGGTGTTGCTGATACTGGGTGTTGGGATGCCGGCTGACTGCAGCTGTTCAGTAACTCTATTACAACCATTACAAGCGCTGCGGCAGCGGCTTTTATAAAGAAATTCATGATATCCTGTTTAAGATTTACTGTAACTTATAATTACAGGAAGGGTTCTGCAATACTTAAAATGTAGTAGGCTGATAATCTTTGAAAGGTTGCCGACCCTTTGCAACAATACCCGCACAAAGGGCTTATCTTTATTATACAGCTGTACTGCGATCTTAAAACCCGTTAAACTCCTGCAGATGAAAGCAAAAAAAATCCTCTTGTATTTTTTAGTATTCCTGCTCTCCCTGGTTGCTGTTTTCGCTTTTCAGAATTACCCGTTTTCATCATCACCCAAAAAATTATCCCGGTTGTGTGATACCAGCCGTATCAGGGCTGATCTTGAAATGCTCACAAACACCCCTGCTCCACGCAACTATAAAAACACGGCAGTACTGGACAGTATTGCCGGTAATATCGCACTGCGCTTCAGTCAAACTACTCCAAGGGTGTATGAACAGGCTTTTGTTGTTAAAGGGAAAACATATAAAAATATCATTGCCTCATTCGGGCCTGAAAATGCAGCACGCATTATTGTGGGTGCCCATTATGATGTATGCGGCAACCAGGATGGCGCAGATGATAATGCCAGCGGCGTTGCGGGCTTGCTGGAACTTGCCCGGCTGCTGCAAGACAGCACACTTCATTATCGCATCGATCTTGTAGCCTATACTCTGGAAGAACCTCCTTTCTTTAATACAGCACAAATGGGCAGTTATATCCATGCAAAATCACTGCATGATTCCGGTATAGCCGTAAAAGGAATGGTGAGTCTTGAAATGCTGGGATATTACTCAGAAGAAGAAGATTCGCAGGGATACCCGCTGTTCCCTTTAAAATGGATCTATGGAAGCAAGGGTAATTATATCACCGTAGTTCAAAAATCATTCCGCGGGGCATTTGTAAAACAGTTCAGGGAACATAGTTTTGAAACCAATTCAATAGCAATAAAATCATTCAGGGCTCCTTCCTTTTTAGGTGGCGTTGATTTGTCGGACCACAAGAATTACTGGACATTTGGTTACAGTGCCGTAATGGTTACCAACACTGCTTTTTTCAGGAATCATAATTATCATGAACCATCAGACAAACTGCAGACACTGGATATTGGTAAAATGGGACTGGCAGTTGACGGGGTTTTCAGAACATTATTGCGGATGGATTAGTTTTAGAGTAGCCTGATCAATAATTTTGTCATTTCAATCCTGCAAAAATTTTAACTGGTAAATTATAAATCCGGGCAAATACAATTATGAAAAAAAGCTGGTGCTATCTTATCATTGCTGCCGCCCTTCTTATTGCGGCAGGTTTCTGGGTCCGCCGGCAAATCTGGCTTATATCCCATTCCGACCCGGATTACAATACCGTCTATTCACCGGGCTATGATGATGAAAAATTCGATAACCGGCTGATCGGTTTATCAGAAAAAGATGTAATTGGTATTTTAGGGCAGCCCTTGTACAAAACAAAACTTAGTTTTTTACATGTTTTATTATACACCGAAAACAAATCAACTGTTTTTGCATCAAGAACGAGTGATTGTATCGTATACGAACAGGGACATAAAAAAGAACTGCAGGCACTCCGCATTTACTTTGATTCAACAGGAAAGGTGTTTGATGTAAAAACAGATGGTTACCCTGCAGGCAACAATACATTTACTGGTTTAACTAATGCTGATATAATAAGCAAAATGGGGCAACCTGATGATGAGATCATACAATTAGCAGGCACCGAACTGCTTTCGTTTTCTGAACTCACCCATGGAACGCAGTCAGGTAAAACCGGCACTTATCATGTAAGGCAAATCATACTTAATAAAGATAAAATTGCAATTGCTGTTATAAGAGAACTGGGAGGGATGCAGCGTATCATATTCTGCAAACATTAAAACCCTGCTACTGCTAACACAGTAATCAAACGAAAACTAAAGCAATTAAAATAAACATGCCTAAAAGAAACTATTTCTGCCTTGCCAGCATCACACTGTTTGCCGCATCAATCACACAGCAATGTTATTGCACCACTTCATCCTGTGCCGACTCCATTATGGCATTGCTGCTGGGCGGACTGGGCATGTTCACTTCTGCTGCCGCCATCAGCTGGCTGGCCAATCCACTGCTGCTTGTTGCATGGATCATATCTGGAAAAAAGCAAAGAACAGCCATGTTCTTTTCCATGTTTGCATTCCTGTTTGCGCTTTCTTTTTTATTATTTGACGAAGTAGTGGTAAATGAAGCAGGACATTCACAAACCATTATACAATACAAAGCAGGTTACTGGCTATGGGTGGCCAGTTGCTTTTGTATGATGGCAGGAAATTTTGCGGAAGTATATAAAGAAAATGTGAAGCGGCAGAAAGCTGTAAAGAATTAATGTCTTTAAAAGGTTGTGAACACTTTGGTAGTTTAAATTTACTGCCCTACATTTATTATTCGAATCAACAGAAACTATTATTTTAATTCGTAACCATGCTGAGAAAAATTATGGCCACACTGGCCACACTGTTTTTTTTATTACCTGCCGGCGCACAAAATAATTCTTTATATCCCCAGAAGCTTTTTCCCTTTGAAGGAAGCAATAAAAAAATCGGGTTTACCGATGATAATAACAAATTACTGGTACTGCCCAGGTACGACATGGCAGAACAGCCTGCCGAAGGCATGTGCCTGGTAAAGCTGAACGATAAATATGGTTATATTGATGAAACGGGGAAAGAAGTGATACCTATTCAGTATGAATATGCTTCTTCTTTTTCAGAAGAAAGGGCCGCTGTTAAAAAAGATGGCAAATGGGGTTTTATCAGCAGGGAAGGAAAAGAAGTGACCGGGTTCATTTATGGTTTCGCCTATTCCTTCAGTGAAGGACTTGCGGCTGTGCAGGGGAAAACCGGGTATGGTTATATTGACAGGAACGGGAAAAAGATCATTCCTTTTGAATATGACGAGGCCCACTCTTTTTCAAATGGCATTGCAAAAGTTTTAAAAGGTAAAACCATTTACGACAAACAGGGTTTTATTGACCGCACAGGAAAACTGGTGATACCTTACCAGTACTATCATGATATTTACACTACTAACACATGGGAAGGAAACAGCGATTTCCAGGATGGGCTGTACTATGTATCAAAAAATTACAACAAAGGATATATCAATAAGCTCGGGCAGGAAGTGATACCGGTAAAATACAGCCAGATCACTCCTTTGCATAAAGGATATGCGGCATATTATACTTCCAGCGAAAAGAAATGGGGCATTATATACAAAAGCGGCAAGGAATTAACTCCCGCCATTTTTGACAAAGTGGATTTCAGCCTGCTTGACTTAGGCTACCAGCTTATCATTACTGCCAGGGAAGACAAAACCGCCAGTAATTATTCGGGATATAAATACGGTTTCTTCAGCACACTGAACAATAACAATATCACGCTGCCTTATTACGACGGGGTGGAGAAAGTTTCTGAAGGGATGATCATCATACAGCTGAACAAAAAATATGGTTTCATCGATTCCAACGGGCGGCAGGCCATCACACCCAAATATGACTTTGTTGATAATTTTGAAAATGGAACAGCCGCTGTGCAACAGGGAAAAAAATACGGCTTTATTAATAAAGCAGGGAAAGAAATTGTGCCGCTGAAATATGATGACGTTGAAAGTTTTTCAGAGGGAATGGCCCTGGTGAAGCTGAATGCAAAACTGGGTTACGTTGATGAGAATGGCAGGGAAGTGATACCACCTCAATATGCGGACGCCTTTTCTTTTACTGAAGGAATTGGGGTGGTAAAAAACACAAAGATTGGCTTTATAGATAAGGCAGGTAAGGCCATTACTGAAATGAAGTATGATGATGCAGCTCCGTTTTTAAATGGCGCGGCCATAGTGGTGGTAAACAATAAATATGGTTTGATTAATAAAACCGGGAAAGAAATTGTTGCACCGCAATATAACAACATCAGTGCAAGAGGCAATTATTTGTATTTTGAGAAAGATGGCAAATGGGGCGTAATGAATTCCAGTGGCAGCATTATCATTCCTGCACAGTTTGAAGGTTTCATCCAGTCGTTCATTGGCAATACAGCCGTTATAAAAAATAACGGCCGTGCAGTATATATCGATATTACCGGCAAGGTAACCGGCGAGCCGTTTCAATAGGATATTAAAGAGATGACAGCCTTTCAAAAGCTGTCATCTCCTGTTTACTTCAACTCCGGCATCACCACAAGCTGCGCCGGCAGTTCCTCCTCCAGCACCTCTCCTGCTTTTTTAGCACCGCTGAATACTGCGGGTTTAATGGTACCGGAATTTTCAAACTTGCTGGTGCCCGTTATTTTTTTAAAGTGAGCATTTATGCTGTAACAGTATTTATTTTTTTCCAAACAGGTTTTTATAACGTATCAATGCTTCAATGTAATAATAGTCGGCATAGGTCAACGGCACATCAATTTCTGTTCCGCCGGGAATATTACCCACGCTGTGCTGCAAAATAAAACCACCATTGGTGCCGGCAGCCGCACGGTATTTTTTACTGCTGAGTGTTTTTAAAATATTTGTGGCCATGCCAATGTATATTTCCGATTCTTTTCCATTGCCGTATTGCGACAATTCAATTAATGCAGATGCGGTAATGGCTGCAGCAGATGCATCACGCAATGCCGCGGGAATATTGGGTGCATTATAATCCCAGTATGGAATACCGTCTTTTGGAATTTTATTACTGTTAATCATGAACAGCACAATTTGTTTGGCCTGATTCAAATAACGGGCATCCTTTGTTTCGCGGTAAGCTTCGGTAAAACCATACAGTCCCCAGGCCTGCCCGCGGGCCCATGCCGATGAATCGGAAAAACCCTGTGCGGTGCGTTTGCGCTTTACAGCACCGGTAGCGGTATCATAGTTTAAAACATGCCAGCTGCTGTAATCGGCACGGTAATGATTTTTCATGGTGGTATTGGCATGTGTAACAGCAATGCGGTAAAAAGAAGAATCACCGCTTAATGCCGTGGCACGAAACAATAATTCCAGGTTCATCATATTGTCAATGATCACCAAAAATTCCTCCTTCTTTGAATCCCACGATTTGATACAGCCGGTTTTGGGATTGAACCTTGTGGCCAATGATGCCGCACTGGCCAGTATCACGTCTTTATAATATTGCGATGGCGCCAGGTTATTGGCATTGCCAAAACTGTTGTACATCATAAAGCCCAGGTCGTGCGTGGTGGTATTGGATTTTTCTTTTTCCAGCAACTGCAGCATGCGCTTTGCTTCGCTGTACAGGGCTGTATCTTTTGTTTGCTGGTATAAATACAATAATGTGCCGGGATAGAAACCGCTGCACCACCAGCCCGAGCCGCTCCACTCGTATTCATTTTTCAAAGGAAAATATGTTTTGGGAAACTTTTCTGCCGGCAGGTGCTGCTTTAAAATTTTATACTGGGCCGCCGCATCAGCGATATAGCCATCAATATTTTTCAGCAGCTTGCTGCTTGCGTTTAGCTGGGCATGTGTGGTTATTACTGCCAGCAACAGCATAGCCGTAAATATTTTCGCTGAAATAATTTTCATGACTTAAATATTTTCATTTAGCATTTAGTTCGCACTGCAATGGTTTTATAGTGCCTGTTCATTAACCATGATCCGCACACAAGCTACAAGCATTAATTGCCATCTGGTTTTACAGCGGCCCTTAAAATACTTTGCGGCCAGTACCAGTTTTCAACCGCATCTGGTTTTGCAGGATCGAAAACAGGAATATTATTTTTCAGGTTTTTTGCAAGGGGCAGCTTAATATCCTGTATGGCCTGCACAATGCAGCGTGCAATTTCATAGGCGCCGTAAGTGTTGAAGTGGGTATTGTCTTCCAGTTTTTTATCCTGGCCGGGAAAAGTATTGGCTGGATAATGCACAAATGCCTTTACCGATCTTTCGGGACCCCATGCTTCGTACATAATTTTGCTCATGGCATTCAGGTCCACCAGCGCCACATTTTCTTCTTTGGCTGTCTGGCGTACGGCTTCAGGATATTCCAGCAATGTATTGATGATATGACCTGCTGAATCAAAACTCCTGCGGTGCATGGAAGTTACCAGCACCGGGATACCACCTTTTTTTCTTACTTCGCTGATAAAATATTTCAGGCTGGCCTTGTAAGTTGTAAACGGACCAACGCCTTCTCCTTTTTGCTTCATATCGTTGTGACCAAACTCAATGAATAAATAATCACCTGCTTTCATCAGGCTCAGTACTTTTTTAAGCCTGTTGGCTCCCCTGAATGAGCTGAGTGTTTCGCCACTCTCCGCATAGTTGGCAATACAAATATCTTTTGGTTCAAAAAAGGAAGGAATCATTTGTCCCCAGGATGCCCAGGGCTCCCGGTCCTGGTCAACCACGGTGGAGTTGCCCGACAAAAAAACAGTGGTGGCTTTTTTATTGGGCGTTATTTCCACAGCACAAACTTTGGCCAGTGTATCGTTGAATTCAAGTGTGAGCTGGTTATCCCAATGAAAATAATTTACTTCACGGGCTTTCAGTTTCACCTTATCCACTGCATCACCATTTGCATCACGGATGATGCTGTCTTTTACATGCACGGTGAATGTGGCGGTTTTGATCTCCCCTTTTTTGGTGCGGATATTTTGCAAAAACAAACGCCTGCATTCGGCACGAACGGTGGTGGCAGAAGTTCCCTGCACATCTCCCAGCACCACGGTAACATCATAATTCCCTTCGGGCAGCTTTACAGAAAATAAAAAAGGTTTGGTGCTGCTGATATGATCATCGTGGCAGTTTGCTTTTTTAAAAACAAAACCGGTTTTTAATCCGGCGGTATCTAAAAAGCCATAACCTTTTGCATCCGTATAAACAGATTGTGCGGTAACAGCGGTATATCCCGGCGCAGGTTTTTCTGTACCAAAATCGAATTTAAAACTGGTTTGCTGTGCTTTGGCAGAAGATGTGATGACAAATGCCGCGAGGATTATTTTTTTGAACATTTATTTTTCTTAGTTGATAGTTGATGGTTGACAGTTGGTTGCAGGCAGTCATATGCGGTCATTTCATTCTCCCACGGCGGCGCCAGGGACACAAAGCCTCATTCACCATTGACCATTCTCCATTCCCAAAACAAACCATTAAGGAGTTAAGAAAATTAAGGGATTGCTTCGCAATTCACTACTCACAACTCACTACAATGCTACAAAACTTATTCGCTGTACTGTACTGAACTGTCGTTCATCACAAACTTATTTTTCGCCACCAGTTTATACATTTCTGCACCAGCGAGTAAAACCGGGCCATAACCATGGGCTGCAAAAACATTTACCGGGCGGTGATAATAGAATGCGGGATCAAATGCCATACCCGTTCCCACGCAGGTGCCTTCCACCTGTCCTTTATCATTTACTTTTGTTGCCACTGCATTCCATGCCAGGCTGGCCATGGGTGCATAGGTAAGCGGTTGAATCCAGCCTTTGTTGCAGGCATGCGCAATACAATACGAATAAATAGCAGTGGCGGATGTTTCGAGGTAACTGTCTTCACGATCGAGTAACTGGTGCCAGAAACCGCTGCCGCTTTGATAACCGGCCAGGCCTTTTATATGTGCTTTGAACTGGTTCAGTACAAAATCCCTTCCTTCGTAATTTTCGGGTAATACATCCAGCAGTTCGGTCATGGCCATTAATGCCCAGCCATTGGCACGTGCCCAGCGGAATTCGGGATGCGTTTCCATCCCTTCCACCCAGCCGTGCATATACAAACCCTTTTCTTTATTAAACATGCGGGCTGTGTATTGTTTTATTTGTTTTACTGCATCATCCCAATATTTTTTGTCGCCGGTAAGTTTGCCCATTTGCGCCAGTGCCGGCACACCCATATACAGGTCATCCAGCCACAAGGTATTTTTTTGGGGGCGCATCCTTGCCAGTGTGCCATCGGGCAGGCGGTATTCTTTATTGAATACATAATCGATATAACTGTCTATTTGCGGGCGCAGGTTGCTGTTCACTCCTGCTGTGGTGGCTTTTATCATGGCCGCACATACTGCACCGGCGTCATCCAATGCATGTGGCGCAATGGGTTGTTTTAAAGGAAACGCATCTCCTTTATATGCACCGGCAGCCCTGAGTTTTTTTATAACAGGTATCCATTGTGCAAAAAAATCAAAGCGGTCTTTTACATAGGCAGTATATTTTTTATCGCCGGTAATTTCACTGGCCCACAACATAGCCGAATAAGTTACGCCCCATTCATAACTGGTAATGCGGAAATCGCCCTGCTGCAATACGGTATTGGTATCGGCTTTTGAGAGATCTGTTATCACTTCGCCTGTTTGCTTGTTTACCATATGTGCAGGTGTGACCCCGTCGAGGTAGTTATATACTTTGTCGAGCACTTTTTTAATTTCTTCCTTCTGCATGGGTTCGTAAGGAACCGTGTAAACGGGCTTCATGGCATGCAGCGTGGCATCGGCCGCTGTTTTCACCTGTGCATTTGCCGCAATAGCTGTTGTAATGGCTGTAAAAAGAAAGAGTGATTTTTTCATTGTAGTGTTGTTTAAAACTGCCTGCTAAGTTAACTGTTTAATAAAGGAAAGGACGGTTCAACTTTCATTGACCGCCCTTTACCAACTGCTAAATGAGAAAGATATTAATAGCCGGGATTTTGCAGTGCCTGCTTTTCTGCAGCTGTTAATGTACGGCCGCCAGTTTGAATACCGTCAAGGAATGGCTGCGGTATAGGACGCAAAAGATGTTTATCTGCAATGTTTGGCGCAGCATCCACATTAAATGCTTTTGTTCTTGGCACCAATGTTTTTGTTCTTGCCAGATCTTCCCAGCGAAGATATTCTCCGCAGAGCTCACGTGAACGTTCATCCAAAACAAGACACATCATCCTGTCATAGGTAGCTGTAAGACCCAATAAGCTGATAATATATTCATCCTGTGCAGGCAAAGCAGCCACATCTGCAATAGTTAATGATGCAGAGGGTGCAGTTGTAACCGGAATATTATTTGATTCGTAATATGAATTAGCCGGGTAAAATGAATTGATGACATTCGCGGGCTGCAGGGACTGGGATTGCACGGTATTACCGCCATCATAATACGAAGCCCGGTTTTCCCCGTTAGCATATTGTGCCCTTGCACGAACTGCGTTTATGTAAGGCAATGCATCAGCATAAGATCCCGTACCTAATTTAGCCAGTCTTATTTTCGCCTCTGCAGCAATCAGGTAAGTTTCCGCTGAACGTGCCAGTATAAAATCCCTGTGACCCACCACATCATTCAGTGAATTTCTTGAACCATCAAAATGTTTGCTCAATGGCGGGAAGGCCTGGTAAACGGTAGTTAAATCAGTATTCAAAGCACCATCAGCTGTTGTAGCATTAGGATAAGCAACATAAACAGTAGGAATAGGATGTGTGGTAATTGGGTCTATGATCAGATTAGCAGCGCCAACTGTTGCTTTACAAATTTTTGATTTAGCCCAGTTACGCGGATCTCCGGGCTGATTAATTACAAACATCATTCCCATATCACCTTTTACATTTGGTGCCACAGGCGACGCTCCATTCAATGTCCATTTAGTTCGGAAAGATTTCCAGAACCTTGAATCATTCACACGATCAAATATCCTGTAGTCATAGTACGTTGTTGCCATCCTGCTGAAAGGCCGGCCACCTCCCAGATCACGTGCCAGCTGGTCCTGTATATCGTACCTTGAAATGAAATACAGGTGCTGTGTATTACCAACTGCGTTATTAGTTGTTACATCATTCGTCATCTGTGCAGAGAAAATAACTTCAGGCAATGTTTCATTCGCTGAATTGATTCCTGTAAAGTTCCATAATGCAGCAAAGTTGGAGGCCAATGGGTGATTAGCAATTACACCATCACATAAGGTTACCGCCGCAGCCAAATCAGCGGCTTTTGTAGCAGAGTTCCAGGAATCATTTATTTCACTGGCCCTCGACAAATATGCTTTTGCTAAAAAATGCGATGCTGCATCTTTCGTTAAACGGGAAGGTCCTCCACTGGTTGGCAACAGGTTTTTTGCCTGCGTAAAATCAGCAATGATCTGTGCATACACATCTTTAGGCTGTGCCCTTGTAAACTCAAGCTCCACGGTAGTGCTTACAGTTGTTTTTAAGGGAACCGCTCCCCATTGCAGCACTAATTTCAAATAATTGTATGCACGGAAGAAATAACCTTCTCCTAATGCTGTATTCTTAATGGCGGTTGATGTGGAAGTGCTTGCGCTGGCATTCTGGATCAGTAAATTCGCATCCCCGATACCTATGTACAAATTGTCCCAGTAAACATTGGAGCCTTGCAAATTACCATTGGTTGTAAGGCCTGCAGCAAGAGTCGCATCATAATTATTCCACGGTGAATTTGATGGATCGCCGCCTACTTTAAATTCATCTGTTCCATACTGCGTTTGGCAATACCACCACTCACCATTTGTAGGGCCGGTAAATACCTGGTAATATCCGCCGGCTGCTAATTGCAAAATACCCGCGTCTGTTTTAAAAAACTCATTACCCGGAGCTGTTTTAAGCGTTTCATCCAGGAAAGTTTTTTTGCAGGAAGGCACAATGAAAATTGCCATCGCTGCTATTAATATTTTTGAAAGATTCTTATACTTGTTCATATCATTTAAATTAGTTGTTATTAAAATGATGCATTTACACCAAAAGTATAGCCCCTGTTCCATGTAGGGCCAACTACGTCCATGTCAACGAACTTAATTTTGGAATACAACATGCCGGGATTTTGCACCTGGAAGTAAGCCCGCAGGTTTGTTTTACCTACCAGCTTATGACTGAAGTTATATGCTACCGAGATGTTCCTTACCTTGATAAATGAGGCTTTTCTGTATCCTAAAGCCTGGTAGTATGGATCACCGGGGGCGCCACCTGCATTAAATATTGGCTTCTGAAATTCTGCATTCGTATTATTTTCAGTATAATAATCAATCTTTCTCTGTACACCACGGGCAGGTTGACCCTCGCCGCCAAAATCGTACATGAAATTCAATCGTCCGTATAAGAAAACAGATAAATCAAAGTTTTTGTAATTCACGGTATTCGTCATACCCACTACCCAGCGGGGCCTTGTCCATCCTATGATCTGGCGGTCGTTGTTTGCATCTATTTTATTATCGCCATTGAGATCTGCCACCCTTACATTACCCGGATAAAATTTGTGACCGTTTGCATTGAATGCGTCATATTCGGCTTTATTGCCGGCCTGCCAAATCCCTAATGCTTTATAGCCATAAATAACCCCGATGGGCTGATCTAAGAACCAGCCATTATTGATATCGTTTCCGTTTGGCAGCGTTACAATATGATCTTTTTGCCATGCTGCGTTCAGGGTGGTTGACCATGACAGGTCTTTCTTTTTGAAATTGAGCGTTGTTACGGTAATATCAATACCATTGTTTGCAGTAGCACCCACATTATCATACGTTGAAGTATACCCAGTAACAGATGGAATGGCACGCTTCATTAAAAGATCGGTTGTTTTTGATTTATACACATCAATGCTTCCTGATATCCTGCTCTTCAAAAGGCTGAAATCAATACCAACATTATATTGGGTTGTTTTCTCCCATCCTAAATTCAGGTTTGCCATTTCAAGACTGGGTATTGCACCGGCAACACTGGTAGTATAGAAAGGATAAAACAGTGATGTAACAGCCCCCTGGGTGGCATAAGCAGCAACTGCAGAGTTACCGGTTACACCTGCACCCACTCTTAATTTTAAATCATTCACCCAGGTTACATTCATGAATTTTTCTTTATTGATTCTCCATGCCAGTGCTGCTGAAGGGAACCATTCATACTTATGACCGGCTGCCAAAACAGATGAACCATCACGGCGGGCAGAAACCGTTAACAGGTATTTGTCTTTGAAACCATAATTTAATCTTGCCATATAGGACAACAACTGTTGCTCGGTAAGTCCACCCTTGGTACTGATTGCACCTGTTACTGTACCTGTTGATAATGCATTCCATAACTGGGAAGACAGCGGAACACCGTTACCGGATACAAAACTTGTTTCCTGCTTGTAGGATGTTGCGCTGTAAAGCAGTGTTACACCAAATGTATGATCACGAATTGCTTTATCATAATACAACAGGTGGTCTAACGTGTAGGAGAATGTACTGTTATTTGTCAATGATGCAAAGCTGGTGCTGCCTCCGTTTGCCACAGAGTTTGCATCTACATAAACGCCGTCACGGTAAGAAGAATAATCCGGCCCAAAATTCAGCCTGTATTTCAATCCTTTCAGTACAGGAGAAATTGCACCAAAATTTACCTGCGTATAGAAGCTTCCAAATGCCCTGAAAGTTACCCTTTCATCAATATTATATTTTTCCTCATCAATGATATTTTTGATGGCGTTATCACCACCGGGAAACAGTATCCTTTTTCCTGATGAGTCATACGGTACTGCGTAGGGGAATATTGATCTTGCAGATTCATATAAACCACCTGCAGGCGAGCCAATAGTAGCCACACCAGCACTTGATTGCCCGTATTGCTGTTTGCCGTAGCTGACAGTCATGCTGTTTCCAAATGTGAGCCAGCTGGTGGCATTGATATCAACATTTGCTTTTGCCGTGTACCGTGAAAATGACTGCCCTTTTATAACACCCCCATTATTTAAATAGCCAAAAGAACCATATGCCTTTACTTTATCAGAACCACCACTAACACTGATGGTGTTGTTTGTAGTTATGGATTGCTCTGTAACCTTGCCTCTCCAGTCAGTTGTTTGAACTTTTGATCCATCCCATGTTCCTGAAGCCCAGCCCTGGTTGATATTAGCCCAGGCATACGGGTCTGCAGTTGCAGCAAACAGCGTTTTATCAACATTGATATTTGGCTGATCTCCCCTCGGATTGGTGCTGATACCGGTAACCGGGTTTAAGCCTGCATAATAATATGCCCAACGCTTGAAAGTAATATATTCACTTGCGTTGAACATATCCCTGTTGTCAATCAGGTTTTCTAATGTAACCGAATTATCGAAATTGAGGGTTACCTTACCGGATTTACCCTGCTTGGTGGTAATGATAACAACCCCGTTTGCACCACGGGAACCATAAATAGCGGTTGCAGATGCATCTTTCAATACATCGATAGACTCAATATCTGACGGGTTGAGGTTTTCGATCCCACCTGTAATTAAAGGAATATTGTCAACCACAAATAAGGGAGAATTAGATGCCGTTAAAGAACGCACACCACGAATGTTGATGGTTGGTACTGTTCCGGGACGTTCGTTTGAAGAAATATCAACCCCTGCAACCTTACCCTGCATTGCCTGCACCGCATTATCAACAGGCCGGGAGCGGATATCTTTTTGGTTGATACCGGCAACAGCACCGGTTACATCTTTCCTTTTAACTGTGGCATAACCTACCACCACTACGTCTGTTAAACTTTCATTTACAGACTTTAAAATTGCTGTAAGCTCATTACGGTTGTCTAAGGCAATTTCTACCGGCTCGTGTCCAACATACGTGATCACAAGCCTTGCCCTGCCGGAAGAAACTTTTAACTGGAAAGATCCGTCGGCACCGGAAAAGGTTGAGTTTTTTGTGCCTTTTTCCAATACAGTGGCACCGGAAAGCGGCTTGCCCCCATCATCTGTTACTATACCTGAAACAGAGAAATTTTGGGCTGAAAGTGAAACAGAAAAAAAGAGGGATAACAGGAATAGCATACAGCTCTTCCTCCGAAGGTGTTTTTTCATAATAGCAAATTATACGTTATAAAATAGCGGCTTAAAGCAAATCGTTATGTGTGCCAAGATAAACGAAAATAAAAATTGGCTGCACCTGTGTTCCGAAAATCTACGCAATCGTTCCCGTAAACTACTGCATACACTGACCAAATGTTACAAGCAGCAGTCTTTGGTATTTAAATATATTGAACCGTTACAGCCGTTTCATCCTGCACTATCCTGACATTGTACTGGTTACAAAAAAAATGCACAGGCTTTGGAGCCTATGCATTCTAAACTAAAACGCACTGCTATTTTTAATTGAGTTTGAATGGCAGGAACCAGTCCCTGGCCAGCAGTTTGGTTCGGGCTGCATTGGCCGCCCCGGCTGATAAACCTGATTTACGCAGTTTATCATACACTTTGTTGGCAATATAAGACGGGTCATTCCTCCTGATAGACACCCGTAGCAGGTCGCTCCAGCGCTGGCCTTCATAAGCCAGCTCCAGGGCATTCTCATCTATTATCATATTCTCAACATTGGTCACACTGTCTGTTGCAGGTAAGGTAACAGCCTTAAGTCCGGCTCGTCCCCTGATACCGATATTACGATACCAATTGCTCCTGAATGCGGGGCCATCCCCCTCCCTGGCATCAAAATCATAGGGCCAGGGCAAAAAGGTCTGTTGGATATTGGTTACATCTCCCACCCTGTTACCACCGGGCAACGGATCGTAATGATAGTTGATGCCTTTGTTGGTAAGGGCATAGGCCAGTTTGTATTTGCCCGCCCTGTTGGCTGCTTCTGAATAATGCAGGTGGAGGGTGGCAGCTCTTTCAAGAAACCATTTACCCGTTTTGCTGAAGGTGCTGATGGGCTGGTTATCAGATCCCAGGTAATTATACAGGTATTTCATGATCACCGGCTTGCCGCCTATATTTCTATAGGTGAATACACCCCTGGAATCAAACGGAAAATTATCTCTCAGCACTTCGGCTGCGGTGGCAGTGTTGCCTGTAAAAGTGTATACCTGCGTTTGACTGTTCCAGTTATCCATGGCCTGCTGGGAGGGTTGTACCAGGTATCTGCCCCCGTTGGGCGAAAAAAGGTCGATGAAAGGATTTTCGGGTGCAAAATTTTTATCAAAGGGCAGCACCCAGATCATTTCCCAGTTAAATTCGTTATCAGAGAACGGACGCTCAAACAGGTAACGCCATCCATTGGAGTACACCAGCGAAGAAAAATCAAGCACACGGGAATACGATATACTGGCATTGGCAAAGCTGGAGATTTTATACTGGTTATAAAACAATTCATTCGATCCGCTCAGGCCGTTTATATCCATGACTTTCCTGAAACTGGTGGCGGCTTTATCGTATTCACCTTTCCACAGGTACAGGTCGCCCAGTAAAATATTTTTGTTGATGAAAAACTTATTGGTACTGTAACCATCCACTGTGGTAAGCAGCGTGGTTCCGGTTTGATAATCATCCGTGTAAGGCAAACGCTCTGCAAATGCGGAGAGTGAATCAATAAGCACCGGCAAACTCAGCATGGGGAAATTGGCGGTGTTCTTTATATCAGATACCTGCACCACCGGGTTGGTAACATAAGGAATGGTGCCGTAATGAATACCCAGCTGCAGGTACACCCAGGTACGGATAGCGCCAATATCTGAATAACGTTGTTTGAATTCATCCGCTTTCAGTTTGCTTTCGTTGTACATTTTCTGAAAATTGTACAGCACGTCGTTACAGTTAACAATCACTTCATAAAAAGGCTGCGGGTCAATGTACGGATTGTTAACGGTGGCAGTATGCTCGCTGATCTGGCGCAGGTTGGCATCTGCATTGGATGTAATATCCATCAGGTCGGCACGCAGTTCGTTCAGCAGCATATAAGGCTTGGCCAGCTTCATCATCTTTCCATACACACCTATCACTGCCGCATCTGCATCAAACACATTACGGTACATGTTAGCCGCACCCACCGATGTTTGCGGTTCCACATCCACCAGTTTTTTGCAGGAGCCAGCGGTTACAGCAATAACCGCTGCTGCTAAAAAAGTTTTTATTGTTGCACTGTATTTCATTATCGTTCTCTGTTTTTTGTTGTAATAAATTATAAGCCCAGCCTGAAACCCACCTGTACCGAACGTACCTGCGGCTCTAATGTGTTATCGATACCCTGGCCGAAAATACTCTCGGTTGCACTGAACTCCGGATCGTATCCTTTGTATTTGGTAAGCGTGAACAGGTTGTTGCCGGTTGCATATACGGTGGCATATTTGAAGAAGCCGGGTTTAAAAGGCACATCATATGAAAGTGTGGCAGTTCTTAAACGCAGGTAAGAACCATCATCGATCCAGCGGCTGCTGAAACGGCTGTTACCCATCGGGTCGCCCCAGGTAGCTTTTGGCACATTTGTAACTTCACCATTGGTGCGCCACCTGTTGAGCACAGCAGTGGTTTGATTATAGGCATTGCTCATACCTTCCAGCTGGCTGCGGGTATAATTAAATATTTCGTTGCCGCTCACAAATGTGAACAGGGTGTTTAATGTAAAACGTTTGTAAGTAAACTTATTCCAGAATGAACCAAAGAAATCGGGGTTAGGGCTGCCCAGCACCACCATATCATTCTCATCAATGATCTTGTCATTGTTCATATCCCCAAATTTTGCATCACCGCCCTTGAAAGGTACCAGTGTGCCGTCGGCCTTGCGTATAGACAAGCCTTCTGCTGCAGCTGCAGCATCAGTTGTGTACACACCCTTGTAACGGTAACCATAAAAATCATTCGGTCCGCCGTTTACCTGCGTGATATAAGTGGCACCATTGAAGTTGGTTACTATTTTACTTACAGGAAGTTTGGTAACACCAGAGCTGTATTTGCCTGCAGTGAAACCTGCATCCCAGCTAAAATCTTTTTTGTTGATGATGCGTGCATTTACTGATAATTCCATGCCGCTGGTTTTCATACCGCCGCTGTTGGTAACCGCATAATCAAAACCGCTTGCTGTTGGCTGTGGTTCATACACAATCATCTTATCCGTCTGGTTGCTGAACACATCCAGCGAAAACTGCAGGCGCTCATTCAATACAGCCAGGTCAATACCCGCATTTAATTTTTTCACCTGTTCCCACTGCAGCTGGTTATTGGCCAGCCCGGCCCTTACAAGTCCCTGCATGCCCAGCAGGTTTTGCGATACATAAGTTTGCTGCGCAGTGTAGTTGCCAATATCATCATTACCAGAAAGACCATACGAAGCCCTGAATTTGAGCAGGTCTATTTTGCTGCCTGCCATCGCTTTTTCTGAAGAAGCGATCCATGCTACTGCAACCGAAGGAAGCACCGCGAAAGTGTTGCCATTAATCTTCAGCGCATCGGGTACATTTTTTCCAAAACGGCTGCTGGCATCTGCGGCAGCATTTACAGAAACAAAGTATTTGTCTTTGTAAGAATATTCTCCATTGGCATATACATCAAACCATTTGCTCTCTCCTATTTCGCCGCCAATTTTACGCAGCCCGTTCACACCATTGCCCACACTTACCAGTTCATCAATGGGCGAGTTATAACCCAAACCATAATCCTGTTCTGTTTTATCTTTCATATAACGGGTACCCGCCCTTACTGTGAATAAATGCACTTTATTAACTGTAGTGGCGTATGTGGCACGTGCATCGGTTACCAGCGAGAACAATGAAGTTACCTGTGTGCCCAGCCTGCTGTATGCAATGGCGGTTGTTAACGAATCGGGGGTTACACCTTTACGTGGTATAAAGAAGTTTTCACGCACTTTATTATAGATCACACCAACAGTGGCAGAGAGTGTGAACTTTTTTGACAGTTCGTAATTAAAACCGATTGATCCGAAGAAACGGTAGGTTTTGTTCAATCCCTGGCCAAGGTCTGTAATAGCCACCGGGTTGCTGATATTGAGCGTATCCCTGTCGGCCAGTGAAGGTGATTCCACGCCTGTGGCAGAAACATCGTTGGTGCGCAGGAAAGGCGCTTTCACCAATGCAAGGAACAGCGGGTTTGTTTTGTAAGAATACCCCTGGTCTCTCAGGTTCTGCTCTGCAAAAGAAAATGCCAGGTTGGTGGTGGCGGTTAAACGGCGGCTCAGGTTAAGATCGCCGTTAAAGCGCATATTGTATTTACTGAGATCAGTGTTTTTTGTAAGACCATCGTTTTTCAAAAAGCCGAGGGAGATGGCATATTTGGCAATATTATCGCCACCGGTTACTTTGAGGTAAATATTTTTTGTAGGAGCCCGTTGTGTTACCAGCTTTTGCCAGTCGGTTTCGTTGTGGTAGGCATAATACTGGCCGCTGGTTTTATCATCGTTCATGTAAGGCTGCGCCTGTATCTAGGCATCAGACATTCCTTTTGTTTTCAGCAGCTCTGATAAATAGGTTCTGTAATCACCCGACTGCATTACAGGCAGGTTCTTAGGCGTAAAATTCATACCGCCATAAACTGCAAAATCAATTTTAGTACCCAGTTCCTTTGCACGTATGGTGGTGATGATGATGGCGCCATTGGCTCCTTTTGTACCATACAAAGAAGACGCGTCTTTCAGCACGGTTACATTATCTATATCACGGATATCGATGGTTGATAAGGGATCGGTATAATTATTTGAAATGATGGAACCGCCCACGTTGTTATTATTGAAAATAACCCCATCCACAATAATCAGCGGCTGATTGGTGGCATAGAGTGAATTGATTCCCCTTAAGAAAAGCGCCGCACCAATGTTTTGTGTGCCGCTTCTGCGGATGGCATTTAAACCTGCCACTTTACCCTGCAGGAATGCTGCAGGTGTTTCATTGCTCCTGTTCCAGCCTTCTGTAGCCTGTATACCGGTAACTGCATAAGGTGATACTGTTTTTGTAATACGGCCGGTATGCAGGTCGGCATCGTCGCTCATAGAGGAAAAACCGTCGGGATACATGGCAATGGAAAGATTACCCAGTCCCTGTACCGCCACTTCTTTTGTTTGGTAGCCATCCCCTTCCAGCACCAGCATTACTTCATCAGATGGCAGTTTGATGGTGAAATTACCTGCACTGTCGGTAATGGCGGCAGCAAATATCTTATACGTTATACGAATACCACGCACCGGTTTTTTAGTGGCCGCATTGGTAACGGTACCGGTAACAGGAAACACTTTTTTTGAATTGCGCTGTGCCATTGCAACAACACAACAGGTAACGGCAATAACCAGGGCAACTGTCTTTCTTAAATTATACATGACGGTCTGAATAAGCTTTTGTTAGTTAATTTTTAAGGTATCGGTACCAGGCGCAGGTAATCCAGCACAATCGGGTTGGTGGCAGTGGAGGTCAGCCTCCAGTCTATTGTTCCAAATCTTGTATTGGTTACTGTACCCAGGTTTACTTCATTGTATGCACCAGCGGCGGTACTGAGTGGTACTGCATGTGTAAGTGTGCCCTGTAATGCCGCAAGCCCGGTATGCCATGCATTGATCGTCTGGCTGAATGTACCTGTTTGAAAATCGTTTACACCCAAGGCATATACCTGGTATTTGATCGATGGCATTTCATTGATCCTGTAAAAAGAATAGTAGGTGGTTACACCATGACCGCTCACCAGGATATCAGAAAAATTGATACCTGTTACCGGGTTCAAACGCTGCCTGTAGTTGGTATTACCTGTTTTATCGGAAAGGAAACCGGAAGGGTTTTCGCCCTGTATGGTGATGGTTAAAAATTTGTTGGCGGTGGGCACATCCATTTTGCTCATTACATACACGTAACCGTTGCTGCAACGTCTGGCTTCCACCATGTAAACAGGACTAACGGGAACGCTAATACCGGATTTTGAACCCAGCACTGCCGGTACTGCCAGTATGTTTGCATAAGGTGTTTCATATGCAAGATCCTTTACCACGTTCCACCTGGTTAAACTGTCGGTGGTGGTGGTGGCTGTTGTGGCAAAATAGGGTTTCAGTGAATCCGCTTCCACTACAAAATTGGCATCCTGCATAACGAAGTAAGTGTATTGCCTGTCTTCACGCTTCAGGTCATATACCCTGTCGTTAAAATAATTGCGCTGCACCAGTCCAGTACCGGGACGGTATACCGGCAAACCGGTGAGCACACTGATACTGTCAATGATCGCTTTTGTTGGATCAAAGGCGTTATAGTTCAGTCCAACGATATATGCGTTTTGTGCATACTGTGCCGTTGTGGATGTTACATAATCCCAGATGCTGGGCAATACCGGCACCATACCATTGATGGTGTGCAGCACACCATTGCTCACATACCTGTCGGTGGTTGCCAGTGTGGCTTCATCAAACTTTACAGTACTGAAGTTATTGTACTTGCCGCTGAGCATGGCAATGCGTGCAGGCACAGCAACATCACGGGTAAAATACAGCTGATTGGAAATATGGTTAAGAATGAATGCACGCAGTTTGGTAACATCATTCACAACGGCAGGGTCAATGGTTTGTATGGACGTGTTGGTAGGTGCCCATACGGTAAATGTGCGGGTGGCCTGCAATACCGAATCAAGACCGGCCTTGCCCACATACTCCCTGAATTTGCTCAGGTCGGGATTGGAGGCAATGGCCTGGAGCAGGTTTTTCGAAAGGTCCTGCTGCACCAGTGCTGTATGATCTTTCCATTTGTTACAACCCGTAATTGCGAATGCAAACAGCAGGGTGGCAACCACTAAACTTTTTTTTCTGTACATCTTGAGTTATTTATATCGCTGTTAGTTTTTTTAGAAATATTGCAATGTACCGTCGGTATTAAACCTTGGCAGGTACTGGTTTTGGTTAATGGGAATAAAGTGGAACATATCCAGGAAATCTGACGGGTTACCGGTACCGGCAGCAGGCAATGAACGGATCTTCAGTTTATGCCTGTCGGTAGTGGTAACATCAATAATACCCAGGAATTTCCCTGTCATGAACTGCGTGCTGCTGGGTGAATATTTTTTCCAGCCCAGTGCTTCCAGTTCACCATCGGTTAAGTTGGGGCGCTGTTCGCAGAAGTTGAACTGCCTTGACAGGTCAACACCATCAAACGAAGGCTGCACCGGCATATTGGAACCTCCGGGCAAACCTACTGTGCCGGAACCTTTGGCCGCACGGTAGCACACCCATACTTTATACCTTCCCTTTACAATGATGGGTGTGGTAAATTCAATCCAGTTATGACGGGTGGTGTTGCCCATCGGCACACTCAGGTAGTCGCCCCAGAACACGTTGATGGAAGATGAAGTGGTGTACGCATAATCCATGGTGTTGGTGGTCCTGTCCCATGTAATGTCTTTAATGGCACCATAAGCAAAACTGAAGTTGGCCCTCCTGAATACTGCAGGCAATTTTCTTACTTCAGGAAAATCGGCCACATCCCAGTATACTGCTGTGGGCTGGCGAACCTTGGTGGTAAAATGTGCCATGGCGGTATGCAATACACCGGTTGTGCCGGATATATCACTTGAAGTTCTGTCGAGTTCAATACCGGGTTCATGCACGCCGTTAAAATCAAGGTCATTGATCAATACTTTCACATCATCCAGTTTGGATGCCAGTACTTCCAGCGGTGCCAGTGTGGTATGAGAGCTGGCAGATACAATGTCGGCCAGGTATTTTGCATCGGGAATGATATGGTACTTCACATAAATATTCAGGCTGTCCAGCGGGTTTTGCGGGTTACCGGTGTTGGAGTATTTCGCTTTCAGTGCGGCAAAACTCAGTATACCGGAATCCTGCAATGCCTTATTGGTTTCGGCCAGTACGGTAAACCATCTTCTCAGTGAAGGCGTGGTGCTGTTAATGGTGTTGAGTGTATCGTAATAAGTTGTTGCAACAAGCGCGTCTTTGAAAATAGAATATTTAGGATCATCTGCGATGAGCTGTGCAAGCGATTTGGATGCAGGTTTCAGCACATGATCCACCTGGTGTATGTAACCATTACCTGTGCGGATGTTTGGCTGCGTAATAAGCGCCTGCCTGTTTACTTCAATGGTGGAGATGCCGCCTTTATTTACCACACTGGTAATAAGGAACTGCCCGTACATGGTAATGGTGGGCAGCTTGCCGTCTTTAAAGGTATTGGTGGGCAGGGTATCTTCCAGCAAATGAAATTTCACAATATCCTGCGCTTCCTGCTGTGTAAGCGAACTGAGGGTTTTATTTACGTCAGTAAGATAAAGTTTCACAGCGCTGTCGGTTGGTACAAACATGGTGTACGAGCCGTAGGCATTTAAAAAGCCGGAGTAACCCGATTTTTCCACTATCTGTGTGATAGCAGAATATTTATCAGGGTTTGCTTTTATGTAGCCATAGATGTTAAGATCAGTAGAGGTTGCTTCCACGTACTTGATCTTTTTACAGCTGTTGGCACAAAAAATTATAAGCAGGCCAGCTATTGCCGTAATTGTTATGCTTACATATTTTTTCATATCGCAGTGTGTTTTTTAATAGTTTTTATTTGTAAAAAGGATTTTGAACCAGCGCCTTGTTGGTGGTGAGTTCGTAAAAATATATTGGCAGGTAATGGCAATTCTTGTCTTTGAACTTTGCAATAGCCTGTTGCTGCCTGTTGGGCGGTACAGTGCCGGCCACCATATCCAGTAACAGGTCGAGGCGCTGGTAGTTATTGCGTTTTGCATTGCGCAACAGGTCGAACCAGCGCTTGCCTTCAAAAGCAAATTCGCGGGCCCTTTCCTTGAGTATATAATCCGCAATAGCAATTTTATCAGTGGCAGCAGGGTTTTGAGCGGTGGCCACCAGCGCCCTCGCCCTTGCACGGATGATATTGATGATGTCAATAGCTTCCTGCCCGTTACCCAGCTGGTTTTGCGCTTCGGCCTTCATCAGCAGTACATCGGCATAACGGTACATGATCCAGTGTGCATAGGATTCTTCCTGCGCCCTTGTGGCGGTGTTGCTCAATCCCATATATTTCCAGATGGTTTGATCTGTGGCACGCACAGAAGCGCCATCTGCACGGATATCAAATTTGAGCGGATCCAAAAAATCAACGGTGTAAATTTCATCCATCACAATGGGACTTGCCAAAAACTTACGCTGTGATGTAAGGAACATGGTATAGAAAGGATTTGGTTTCTGCACATCAAACTGCAGTTCAAAAAGGCTTTCATTGCTGTTACCGTTTACATACAGTGTTTTGTACCAGTTATTGGCATCACTGCCATCTATCAAACCAAACTGGTTGGTATTGATGATCTTGTTACAGGCAGCCACGCATTCAGCATATTTTTCCTGCCACAAATAAATATCAGCCTGTATGGCGTTGATGGTTGCTTTTGTAATACGGCCTTTGTTGGAAGCCCTGTCGCCATAATCTGACACAGCAGTTTTTTCAGCATCAGCCAGGTCTTTCAGAGCCTGGTCAAGCACTACCGACTGCGGACTTTTTGCCAGATCGGCAATATCCTTATCACTTGATGTGGCTTTTAATTTAAGCGGCACTTCATCAAAGGTGCGTACCAGGTAGAAATACATCAGTGCCCTGATGGCTTTTACTTCAGACAGGTATTTATCAAGTGCTGCCTGTGTAAACGTGGCATCTTTTGCCAATACACCCGGAGCAAAATCAATAACGGTATTGCAGTAGTTGATGGTTTCATAAATACCTCTCCAGTTAGCGATGGAGTTGGTGGGCAGAATGTTCACATTCATTACATCCACCTGCTCGGCCGTAGTGGCCAGCGTGGTGGTAAGCATATCGGCACGCAGTTCGCCCCAAAGGAAGAAACTTTCCGCTGCGGTTCTTGAACCGGTGGCAGAACCGGTAAGCGAGGCATAACATCCAAACACGGCGGCCTGCACCTGCTCTTTGGTCTTCCAGTATTCGGCGCCGGTGAGGCCATCCTGCGGCTGCAGGTCGAGCCATTTTTTGCACGAAGCCAGCGGCAGCAGCATCACCACCATCAGTACTTTCAAAATCGTATTTCTCAACATTGTATATTCTGTTTAAATGATATTAATTTTAAAAACTTGCAGTGATACCAATGGTAACTGTTTTTACGGGCGGTGTGTAAGAATAATCTATTGCCACACGGAAAGGATCGTTACCACGAACCGTTACCTCAGGATCCTGGCCGGTATAATTGGTCCATGTAAACAGGTTTTCTGCAGTTACATATGCACTCAGGTTTTTGATCTTCATTTTCTGCACCAGTTTTTTTGCTGCGGTGTAACGCAGGGTGATGGTTCTGAAACGCAGGAATGAAGCATCTTCCACGTAACGGTCGCTGCCCAGCCAGTTATAACCGCTGCGGTACATCGCCCTTGGAATATCCGTTACATCACCTTCTTTTCTCCACCGCCTTAACACCGCGGTGCTCTGGTTATCGAAGCCATACATATTGGTGGTGGTGATTTGCGTACCGTTGATCAGGTCGTATTTATAACGGTAGTTGAAGAACGCGGTCAGTTTCCAGGCTCCTTTATATGTAACCGATGCTCCAAAACCACCGGAGTATTTAGGGTTGCTGTTACCGAGGTACACAATATCCTGGTAGTTGATGTTACCATCATGATTAATGTCTTCATATATGGCATCACCCGGCTGGAAAGTATAACCAATACTTGGGTAGTTGAATTTCATGTAAACAGTCTGGCCGGTTGGCCCGATAATGGGCTTGCCAAACTCATCCCTTGCAATGGTGGAAGCAACATCCTTATAAACACCTTTGTAACGGAAACCATAGAAAGAACCAAAGGGATTGTTCACCTGCATGTACGTTTTGTATTGTCCGTTAGCAGTGATATCTCCCTTATCCCTTGGATAGAGATCAGATATTTCGCGGATGATATTCTGGTTGCGTGCAATATTGAAGTTGAAATCCACCTGCCATTTTTTAGATTTATAAGGCGTGGTGTTCAGTCCCAGTTCAAAACCCTGGTTGTCCATCACACCCACGTTCATGTCAACACTGTTGTAACCGTTGATGGAAGAAATTTGCAGACCGGGGAAATACATGTTCTTGGTGCGGTTGTTATAAAACTCCAGGTCGAGGGATAAACGGCGTTTGAACATGCTCAGGTTCACACCCAGGTTTTGGCCTACAATGGTTTCCCATTTCAGGTCACTCAGTTCCATATTGGCAGGATACACACCGGCCTGGCCCAGGTAGCTCCATGTAAATGTATTGTAGGTGCTGATATAGCTGTAGTCGCGGCGGGGCGCATTGCCCGATTCACCATAGCTGGCCCTGAAGCTCAGGTCGTCAATTTGCTTGTTGAAACGGCGCATGAATTTTTCGTCAGACATCCTCCAGCGCACAGACGCAGACGGGAAGATACCATAACGGTTTTCAGGACCAAACCTTGAGTTACCATCGCCACGCACACCGGCGTTGAAAATATATTTGTCTTTAAAGCTGTACTGTCCGTTTACCAGCAGGCCCGCACTTCTTGTCTGGCCCGTAGTGGCAGTAAGCCTTGTTTCCGCATTCTGTGTGCGTGAAGAAACAGAAGGATCCTGCAATACAGAAGAAGCAGTATTGGAAGTGAGGACTTCCTGCGATACATATTTGTTATCGTATGTATTGAGTGAAAGGAAGCTGATCACTTTATGACGCTGGTCTTTGATATTGGGTGTGTACACCAGGTTGGCCTTTGTTTGTACGTTGAACACGTCAATATCACCATCGTAAGCCCTGTTCACAGATGTTTCTGTCCATGGACGGCCAGTGGCTGTTTGCGGCAGGAAGTTATTGTTCTTATTGTTGTTAATATCGAACTGCACATCAAAAGTGGCAGTCAGTATTTTTTTGAAGATCTCGTACTGCAGGTTAAAGTGCGGTGTTACACGCTGGCTGATGATATTGTATTTGGCATCATTGGCCATGGCAACCGGGTTTACGGTTCCGCTAACTGTACCACTGCTGTTAACACCGGTATAAAAACCCTGGATGTTACTGGCCGGTGAAAAATAGTTACCGGTGGGCTTGCCAAATTCATCATACTCATAAATGCTCATGTTGGGCATTTTGCGGTAGGCAATGTCACGCAGGTTGAGTGCGAAGTTCCTGTTGTTGTCAGTGTAAGAATAAGACAGATCGGATTTAAAGCGGATGCGTTCTGAAACGATATAGTCGAGATTGATACGGGTACTGATACGGTTGAGGTAGGTGCCGATGGTGGTACCTTTTTGATTGAGGTATCCCACAGAAGCGAAGTAACGTGCTTTTTCACCACCACCTGTCATTGAAATATTATGATCCTGTGTAAAGCCGGTTTGTGTGATGGCCTTGATCCAGTCGGTGTTTTTGCTGTAGTTGTTGTACCAGTAAGGATCGTTGGGATCGTACTGGAATTCCTTTACACTTTGGGTATTCAGCGGCGTACCGGTAGAGTTCATATATGCTTCGGGGATCAGTGTTGAATACTGGTCGCCGCTGAGCATTGGAATGGCTTCGGGCTGTTTTGATAAAGAACTTTTAAGTGTGTAAGTAAAGGAAGGTTTACCCACCGCACCGCGTTTTGTGGTGATCACAATTACACCATTGGCAGCCCTGGAGCCCCAAACAGCTGTTGCGGCCGCATCTTTTAAAATGGTGATGTCACGGATATCGGAAGGTGCAATATTCAATAAGCTGGCATAACCAATTTCATCGGCAGCGCCAAAGTTAAAATCAGAAGGAATAGAAGTTTCGTAAGGCATACCATCCACCACAATCAGCGGGTCAACAGAAGAGTTGATGGACGAGGTACCCCTGATACGGATCTGCATACCGGCACCGGGGTCGCCTGAATTAGCTGTGATATCCACACCGGGTAAACGTCCCTGCAATGCCTGGTCAATAGAAGCAGCCTGCATTTCTTCCAGCTCTTTTGCACTGATATGCGATTGTGCCGTGGTAAGTTCCCTTTCGGTAACCTGCACCATGCCATTATCCACTTTACGCTGGCTTACCACCACCACATCACCCAGGTCGCGGCTGTTGCTTTCGAGCGAGAGGTTGAAAGTGGTGCGTGTGCCAATAGACAATGTTTGTGTACGGAAGCTGATATGGCTGATGGACAACTTGTGTTTTGTATCGGCGATCTTTATCACAAAGTTTCCTTCCACGTCTGTTTTTACGGCCCTGATGGTCCTGCCATCCGCATCCACTTCGGCAATGGTTACATGTTCTACCGGTTGTTTATTAGGACCAACAATTCTTCCCTGCACCGTGGCAGTTTGTGCAAATACCGCATTGGTAAACAGCACGGCCAGCAGAAGGAAACTGATTTTTGTGAATAATACTTTCATTATAAAACGATGTTTGTGTTAGCTTATTGATTTGGTTCGCTTAATTAGTATTTGAGATAATTATCTATCAGGTGTATCACGGTACGGTTAGACAGGTTGTTGTTGCCCGTTGTTACCATCCGCGCCTTGCGGCCATTGTTATCCGTAAGTTCAAATGTGCCTCCCGGGTACAATATGGAGAATGTTACCGGGTCGCCCGCTGCGTTACGCAGGAACGAAGGGAAGGAACCGATATCCAGCCCGTTGGCAATTACCGTACGTTTATCGAGGAAATGATAGTTAATGAAATTTTCCACCTTCACCTTATCTGCTGTAAGCGTTGGTGTGAAGTTGGGCACACCGGCAGTTCCCGGCAGCACACCATCATTCACGGCCTGCACAATGGCTGAATTTTTTGGAACAAAAACAGTATAGAACGATCCGCCCGCCACACCGGTTATTTCAAATGTGCTGGTGTTGAACAGCGTGGAGTTTTTAAGATAGTTCCAGAAATAGTTGAACTCAGATGCTGCGGGTGTGCCCAGCTGTGAAAGGTTATGACCAATGAGTCCGTATGGGAAATACAGCAGGTCGTTGATGTATACCACCTGGCCGTTGAGCACCTGCTTCACACTGTCGATGGTAACAGAAATACCACGCTCAATACTTCCGGCCGTGAACACTTTGTTACCATTGTATTTAATGCACTCGCTGCCATAAGTACTAATGATACCGCTTACACCAGGATTGCCAATACCATTCAGTTCGTTATTGGGTGTTTCCACAATACCGCTGTACACCATGCGCAGCAGGTTAAGCCTGATACTGTCGTTGGTTACAGTACCCAGCGACCATGCATTGGACCCGGAGTTATAACTGTATCCCTTTGCAGTAAGCACAGCGTCTGACATCAGGAACAGTGTATATTTTACATTGGGATTGGTAATGGTGCTCTTCACCTCCATATCCAGCAGCCTTGTCATCATTGAATAGCGCGGATCGAGATAGGCTTTTCCGTACACGGTGGCAAACACATTGGGTTCGTTTACTTTTTTGGTGCCATAGAAGATACCATTGCTCATGAATCTTTTCTCAACGATATCCGTATTCGGATTCATCTTGGCGGGTTCGCCCAGGTAATTATAGGTACTGCTGAATTTGCTTGGCCAAACCGTGCTCTGCCACATATGCGCATTGAGCAAATCGGCAATAATGCTGATGGGCAGTGAATTGATGGTGGGATATTGCTGCAGCACCACGGTATTGATATACTTGCTGAGTGAATCGTTGGTGGGCACAAACATCGTCCAGCCATCACGCTGCGCATCATTATCCTGCAGTTTGAAATAATTTTCGTTATTGAGGGAGAAGGCCAGGAGGTTGGAATACACTTTTACAGAAACATCGGCGCTTCCGCCATTGAGTACCTGGTAACGTTTGGTGGCATCCGCATTTTTCACAAACAGCACCATAAAACGTTCCAGCAGGCTGCGGAACAAACTGTACTGCGGTTTATTTCTTAAGAATTCATCAAAACTCTGCATGGGCACCACCACTTTGTCTATGATGTGTATCACGCCATTTTCGGCTGCAATATCTTTTTGTGTAACTTTTGCATTGGCCACATTAAAACCGCCAAAGGCCGAATTGGGATAGAAATAGGTATAGTCGGCAGAAGACAAACCCCTGGCTGCAAAAAATTCGCTGGTGAAAATGGGGATGTGCTTGTTGTTATTATCGGCAACAATATAATAGCTGTTGAGCGCACCGCTGTTATTGCGGTTGGAGGAAATGGTTTTATACGGCACGTTCAGGTAATCTGTGTCGTTATAAAAGCCGGTATAGTAAGCGGTACGGCGCTTAAATGCGTTATCGGCCACCCAGCCCTGAGGCGACTGGTAATCGTCGATCCTGCTTTTTTCAAAGGCGTTGTACACCAGCAGGAACTTCACCAGCATTTGTGCAGTGGTGGAATCAACAGCGCCCACATTGCTGAAACCGCGGCTTTGGATAAAGGCCTTGAATTCCGTATCTGCATCAAACGCAGAATCGGTGGGCGCAAAAATGGTCCAGTATCCTGCTGCGCTTAAGGTTGATTTATAACCAGCCTTGTCTATCAGCGATAAAAAATTATTGAACTTGCCTGCCGAAGCCAGCTGCTGGTAAATGGGCGCAGCTAAATTATCGGGCCGTGCATAAAACTCATCAAATTTCTTTTTACAGGATGTTGTAAATAATGCGGCAGCTATAACCACAAACAAGAAACGGGTAACTGTTTTAAACATATAACGTGTTGCTTTGAAATAATTTTATTCAAACACACATGCAGTATCAAAAAAATTACATCAGGGAAACTTCAATAAAAATCCGGGGGAAACGCAGCCTTCAGATACAGGTTGCTGCAGGGTGATGTGTAATTATTTTTCATATAGCAGTGTGAACCAGTTTTGGGAAATTGCTCATACAACTGTTGCAGCTGATGCATGTATCAATTTCATGATACCAAATTCCACATAAAATGCTGTAACACTATCCTGTGGCATCCTGCTAAAAACTGCATTTTTTATCCTTATACACAGCTTGTTGATAAATGAAAAAGGAGCGGGCATGCCGCATCAGGCAAGTACAAATACCGTCATGGTTTTGGGACCATGCGCACCAAGCACCAGCGATTGTTCTATATCGGCCGTTTTTGAAGGCCCGGCAATAAAAACACCAAAGCCATAATCGGTTTTCCCAATGAGATCATAGGCCTGGTGCATATTATTTACAATATTGTTTTTATCAATAATAACTGCCAGGTGGTTACATATAAAAGGTAAAACACGTACAATATAATCCTGCTCGGTAACCCATACCGCACCGTTCTCGGCAACTGCAAACTGCGCTTTGATGATGGCCAGTTCGGTATGCTGCAGCGCATGCGGGTTCATACCGGCCGCAGCCATACTAACGCCCGTTAGTTCCGCCACGGTTGTGATGCATTCTTTTCCGGCAAAAGTATTTTTTACATAAGCCAGCACTTCGTCCATACCACTCACCTGCAGCACGGTACCTCCTATATTTTTCAGCACTATGCTAAACTGCTGCAGCGCATCTTCAAAACCAATGGCATGTACCGCCGTAATATCAGGTAAGGGCTGCAAAGCCGGCTGGCTGTTTTTTACTGCTGCTAATATTTTTTCCCTGCTGCTCATTTCCTGTTCTTTTTATACCATTCGGTAAATGATTGTTTGGGTGGTGCCGGCATCTCCCTGTTTTTATACCAGGGGTTTAACCTGTTGTTCACCAAAAATGGAAACCAGCGCATCACTTTACGGCCCAGCTTTCCGCCAAGGCTGAATACGGCAGGCTTTGATAATACAAATGCCATCAGCTTCATGGCCATGGTTTTTGTTTTGGGCGAATAACCTTCATCGGTTAACACCTGCCGCCATTTGTATAACTGGTTGTGGATATCGATTTTTACCGGGCACACATTGCTGTAGCTGCCGCATAAAGTTGAGGCAAAAGGCAGGTCCGCATTTTTTTGCATGTCGAAATTGGGGGCCAGTATGGAACCAATAGGACCAGCGATGGCAGTATGATAACTGTGCCCCCCGCTCCTGCGGTATACCGGGCAGGTATTGAAACAGGCGCCGCATCGGATGCACTTTAATGAATTGCGAAAATCTTCACGGCCCAGCTGCACGCTCCGTCCGTTATCCACCAGCACAATATGCAATTGCTGGTTGTTACCGGGTTTTTTAAAATGACTGGAGTACGTAGTGATTGGCTGACCGGTTGCACTGCGTGCCAGCAAACGCAAAAAAACACCTAAGTGTTTGCGCTGCGGAATCAGTTTTTCAATGCCCATGCAGGCAATATGCACATCAGCAAGATGAGCCCCCATATCCGCATTGCCTTCATTGGTGCTTACCACAAACTCCCCTGTTTCTGCAACGGCAAAATTCACACCCGTGATGGCAATTTTTCTTGTGAGAAATTTTTCCCGCAGGTGCACCCTTGCAGCACCGGTTAAAAACTGCGGGTCGGCATTGCCCTTGGGCGTGTTCAGGTGCTGGTGAAACAGTTCACCAATCTCTTCTTTCTTCCAGTGAATACAGGGCAGTACAATATGACTGGGATGTTCATTGGCCAGCTGCACAATGCGTTCGCCCAAATCGGTATCCACCACATCCACATTATTGGCAGCGAGGTAATCATTCAGGCCACACTCCTCTGTAAGCATCGATTTGCTTTTTACAATCTGGCTGATATTATTCTGTTGTAAAATGGAATGCACAATCGCATTATGTTCTTTCGCATCGGCAGCCCAGTGAACAATGGCGCCATTAGCCAGGGCGTTTTTTTCAAACTCAGCAAGGTAATCACTCAAATTACTGAGTGTATTGAATTTTATTTTAGAAGCCGTTTCACGGAGTTGTTCCCACTCGGGTAAGGTCCAGGCGGCTTTATCTCTTTTTTGCCGTACCCACCAAAGCGTTTCATCATGCCAGCCCACACGGCCGGCATCCTTGTTGAAGGCTGCTGCTAATTCGGGATGTTTGGCGTTGGTTGTGGACATGTTGTTTGTTGATAGTTGTTTGTTGAAGGTTGAAGGTTGATGGTTGAAGGTTGATGGTTGAAGGTTGATGGTTGAAGGTTGATGGTTGATGGTTGATCGTTCATGGAAAATGGTTTGTGCTTCCGCCCTTCAAGCTTTCCTCCTCAAACTTCCTACTTAACGCTCTTTCCTTCACATCTCACCATTCACCATTGACCATTCACCATTCACCATTGACCATTCACCATTCACCATTGACTACTCACTACTCACCAATATCTCTGCAATATGCTTCACCACCACATTGCTTTTTTTTCTTTTTAAAACGCCTTCCAGGTGCATCAGGCAGCTCATATCGCCACCAGTAATTACCTGTACATTATTTTTTTCATGATCGGCCACACGGTCCTGCCCCATCCTTGCACTTACCGATTCTTCCACCACGCAAAAAGTTCCCCCAAAACCACAGCATTCATCCACACGGTCCAGTTTCACCAGCTCCAGCCCTTTTACTTTTTTTAAGAGTGCATCTGTTTTGGAAAAAGGTTCGGCCACCAGCTCACTCATTTGTGAAATATGCAGGCCACGCTGGCCATGGCAGCTCTGGTGCACACCTACACGGTAAGGAAAAGATGCTTCTATATTTTCTACTTGCAGCACATCCACCATAAACTCTGCCAGCTCGTATATTTTTTTTCGGATACCCTGTGCCGCAGGTTCATTCTTTTCGCTGTGCAAATGGTCTTTGATATGCAGGGTGCAGCTGCCCGAAGGACAAACGATATAATCAAAATCTGCAAAACTTTCAGTGATCAGTTCATTGCAGCCTTGCCCCATTTTTTCGTAACCGGAATTAGCCATGGGCTGGCCGCAGCAGGTTTGATTAAGGGGATAGCCCACTTTACAATTGTATTTTTCCAGCAGCTGCAGTGTGGCAATGGCCACCTGCGGGTAAAACTGGTTTACATAACATGGTATAAATAATCCTACGTTCACACTATGGCCGGTTTAGCATAAAATTTTAAATCGATGATATCGGCAGGCATGGGTTTGCTGTTCCAGTGTTTGTGTATGGCCAGTGCCGCACCAACAGCTGTTGCCTGTGCCACCGATGCCGCATACACTTCCATATCAGGAAAAGCATCTGCCAGTAAGTTCATGTAAATGGGATTTTTACTGAAGCCACCATCTACAAAAATCCGTTTAACATTATCGTCGGGTATCACCAGTTTGCTGGAAGCCACCTGCTGCCGCATGATGTCCATTATCAGCTGGTGATAGGCGGTTTCATAATCTTTAAATCCACTGAGCTCCCGATCAGCGAAATGTATATTTTGCGGCAGGGCCGTATTCAATGCGCCGATGATGCGCCTGTCGTAACCCACTGTTTTAAAATGATCATTGGGTTTATTAAAATATACTGCCAGTCTTTTTGTTTCGGTTTCGTGTTCGTTACCTGCAAACAAACGGCTTGCCTTTACCGGCTGCCGGTGGTAACTCATGTAACACAAACAATCCTGCCTTAATTCTGTTTCGGTCAGCGGTTGCTTGTTGAAGGGATTGAGCGTGATGCACCAGGTGCCGGTTGATATGAGCACAAATGGTTCGGTAAAGCAGGCCAGGTAAGGTATCAGTGCCGAAGATGAATCGTGCAGCCCGATGCCTACTTTAAAATCTTTCCAGAATGCCCTTGCCTCCACCACATCATCAGATGAATAAATGGGCGCCAGTTTATCGGCCACTCCTTCTTTCAGCACCCACTCGTGGTAATGGTTCTGCGGAAAATTCCATAAAGCGGTATGACAGCCAATGCTGGTAATATCACTGTATTCCTGCCCTGTGATGAGATAACTCAGGTACTGTGGCAGGTGCAACGATGTATGAATTGCTTTGAATGTTTCGGGCTGCTGGTATTTGAGCCTGTACAGCTGCATGCCCGAATTCAAATTGCCCAGCACCGGCGATGCGGTGATCATGGAAAAGGGAATCTCCCCGCCGTATGTATTGTAAAACTGTGTTTTTAAATTTGCAGGAAAAGTTTTGAGGTAATTGTATAAAGGCGTTACCGGTTTGCCATGTTCATCAATATGTACAAAACTGGCACCATAGGCTGAAAAATTCAGCGCTTTGATATCAAACTCTTTTAGCCCGGTAAGTTCTTTTAATGAATTGCGTCCCCACGCTGTGAGTGCTTCTAAATTTTCGCAGGCATCACCGTCCTCATCCGTTGTTTCTGTAAACTGCAGCGTTTTTTCGTAAACGATATGGTAATGTTCGTCGAAGAGAAAAAGCTTCTTGTTTGTTTTTCCTACATCGAAAATTGCTATTACTGGTGTTGCACTCATGGTGGTGAATGGTGAATGGTGAATGGTGAATGAAAAGAGTCTTAGTAACCGAATGATATTGACAATTTACCATTCACCATTCACAAAAATATTATAATCCTGTAGCGATAGTATTTGCCCCTCTTTCTTTAACCAGCTGCTCTCTTATTTTTTTCTCCCTGAAGAAACCCAATGGATCGATGGATGCACCGGAACGCAATCTTGCTTCGGCCACCACGGCACGCACATCGGTGCGGAATGTTCCCTGCAAAATTTCCTGTGCTGCCACCACATCATTGTTCTGTTGTGCTTCGTTCAGTTTTTTACGGTCAACCAGCAATGCATGTGCATAAGCGATCATAATGGCTTCCACACTTTGCAATAAATCTTCCAGCGGGTCTTTCACATTATGACTGGCATCGATCATCCATCCCAGGTCTTTGGCATGGTTCATCTTTCTTGCATTCATGCCTTCCACCAGTTCATTAAAAATTAAAAACAGCTGGTAAGGTTTCATGCTGCCCACGGTCAAATCATCATCGCCGTATTTACTGTCGTTAAAATGGAACCCACCCAGCTTGCCTTCCATCAGCAATAATGAAACGATCTGTTCAATATTGGCGTTGGGCAAATGGTGACCCAGGTCAACCAGTGTGTATGCCTTTTCTCCCAGCTTGGATGCGTAGAGATAAGACTGTCCCCAGTCGCCCACGCTCATGCTGTAAAAATTAGGTTCAAATGCTTTGTACTCTACAAACATTTTCCAGTCGGCAGGCAGTGCCGCATAAATTTCCTGCAGGCTGTTCAGCGTATTTTCAAAAGCCTTGCGGAAGTTGAGCTGGCCGGGAAAGCAACTGCCGTCTGCCAGCCATACGGTGAGCGATTTGGAACCAAGATCAACCCCGTGTTTAATTACTTCAATATTATGTTTGATGGCCTGTTTGCGTGTTGCTTTATTTACATGCTGCAAAGAGCCAAACTTGTAACTTTCTTTTTGTCCTGGCTGGTTTTGAAAGGTATTGGAGTTTACCGCATCAAACTGCAGTCCGTGTTTTTTAGCCAGTTTTTTTATTGCGGCCGCATCTGTTGGAATATCCCATGGAATATGCAGGGAGATGGCACCGCTCGATTTATTCAGTGCATGCAGCAAACCCACATCTTCAATCTTCTGCTCCAGGCTGCCGGGTTCACCAGCGCCGGGGAAACGGCCAAAACGTGTACCACCGGTACCCAATGCCCAGCTGGGAATGGCCACCTGGAAGGCCACCAGTTTTTTAATGATATCCTCCACATTGGAAATTTCTTTTGCGGCAAATGCGAACTTTTGTTTGTGTTTGGCCAGCAGTTTATCGTTATGATTTGCGATGAGCTGTTTGTCTAATAACATGATCTGATTTTTTGCTTGTATTGGTATTGGTTCACCGGCGATAAAGGTAGTGCAGTTTGTTAACCTGAAAACTGATTTACCGCATGTTAAAATTGAAAGTTAAAAATTATCAGGGCAGGTAAAACACTTCCTGCAATGGTATGCTCACAGGCGAATTATCAGGATTGCTTTCCATGATATCGCCCATATACTTCCACCATTTTTGCATCACGGCATGCGAGGGCAGGTTATCGAGCTTTGCAGGATCTTCGGCCTGCAGCACACCAAACAAACTGTTGGTGGTTTCATCTAAAAAAATGGAATATTCGCTGATGCCTGTTTGTTTTAAGAGGGCCGACAGCTCGGGCCATATCTCATCGTGCCTTTTTTTATATTCTTCTTTTTTCCCTGCAAACAACTGCATCTTAAATGCCACGCGTGCCATATATGTACAATTGAACTGAATTAAAAAATAGAGGTTGACAGAATAGACATTCATCAACCTTTGATTGATTGCTTATGTACTATAAAAAAAAACTTAGCGTACAAATGCCATGGCCACACCGCCATCCACATTCAGTACATTACCGGTAGATTTACTGAGCAACCCGCCAACAAATGCATAACATGCGTTGGCTATATCATCCGGTAAAATAGCTTCGTTGAGTAAAGTGCGTTTTGCATAATACGCCGGCAGTTCTTCCACTGTAATACCGTATGCTTTTGCACGGCCTTCGGCCCATCCGCCTGCCCAGATATTGCTGTCGGCAATAACGGCATCGGGGTTTACCGTGTTCACACGTATTTTATCTGCCCCCACTTCGGCCGCCATTAAGCGTGTTAAGTGTGCCTGCGCCGCTTTAGCAGAACCGTATCCTGCATTATTAGGACCAGCCACCACAGAATTTTTAGAAACAATATTCACAATATCGCCGCCAATATTTTGCTTGCGCATCACTTCAATACCTGCCTGTGATACCAGGAACTGTCCTTTCACCAAAATATCATACAGTTTATCCCAGTCGGCAATGGTATGGTCGGCAATGGATTTTGAAGTACTCAGCCCTGCATTGTTCACAATGATATCCACCCCGCCAAAAGCCAGCGCAGCAGCCTGCATGGCAGCATCGATGGTGGCTTTATCCGTAACATCCAGTTTTACAGATGCCGTACTGTCTTTTCCAAATGCTTTCTGGAATTCGGCAGTGGCGCCCTGTAAACGTTCTTCGTTGATATCGTTGATGATCACACAAGCGCCTTCTTCTGCAAACTTTTTGGCAATAGCCTTACCAATACCACCGGCGCTGCCTGTTACCAGTGCAATGCGGCCGCTGAGTGATTTTGGTTTGGGCATACGCTGCAGTTTCGCTTCTTCCAGCAACCAGTATTCAATATTGAATGCTTCCTGGCGCGGCAGTGAAGTGTATTCAGAAACCGCTTCGGCTCCCTTCATCACGTTAATGGCATTGATGTAAAACTCTGCGGCCACACGTGCGGTTTGTTTATCTTTTGCAAAGGTGAACATACCAACACCGGGATACAGGATCACCACGGGGTTGGCATCACGCATAGCAGGACTGTTGGGATGCTTGCAGGTGTTATAGTAACCAGCATACATTTTACGGTATGCTTCAAACTCAGGTAATAATTTTTCCTTGAGTGCTGCCACATTGCTCAGGTCATCTGTTGCAGCAAGCGGCAGTACCAAAGGACTGATCTTCGTACGCAGGAAGTGATCGGGACAGCTGGTGCCCAGGGGAGCCAGTTTATCCAGGTCGTTAGAGTTCATAAACTCCAGCGCCCTTTCGTCATCAGTAAAATGACCGATCATTTTTGTATGTGAAGAGCAGAAGCCCCTTAAAACCGGTGCCAGTGCGGCCGCTTGTTTCAGGCGTTCTTCTTTGGGCAATGATTGTATTTTTTGCCCGCCGAAAACGGGGCCTTTTTTACCATAGTTATCTTCCAGGTATGCGGCACAGCGTTCAATTACTTCCAGCGTGTTCATGTAGCTTTCGTAAGCGGTATCGCCCCAGGTGAACAAACCATGTGAACCGAGCATGATACCACGGATGCCGGGGTTTTCGTCCAGGCATTGTTTCAGTTTCAGGCCCAGGTCAAAACCGGGTTTCTGCCATTCCACCCAGCCAATGGTGCCGCTGAATAATTCCTGCGTGATCTTTTTACCGTCCTTTGCGGCGGCAATGGCAATAGCTGCATCGGGGTGCAGGTGATCGATATGTTTGAATGGCAAAAAACCGTGTAATGGTGTATCGATTGATGGCGCTTTGGAAGCCAGGTCGTAAATACAATGGTTGAACAGTTCCACCATTTCATCTTCAAACTCCAGTCCGCGGTACACATTTTTTAAACTGCGCAGGCGGTCAACATACAATGCAGCCAAACCGCTTTTCTTCAGCGTACCAATATCACCACCGCTTCCCTTTACCCACATCACTTCTGTTGCTTCGCCCGTCAATGGATTTTTTGCCATTGCCTTGCAGGAAGTGTTACCACCACCGTAATTGGTAAGACGGAGATCTGCGCCCAATAAATTTGAGCGGTATATCAATAACGCCACTTCATCCCCGGCCATTTTAGCAGCTGTTGCTTCATCCCAGAGATAACTTACATGTTTGAATTCTGTTGTTTTAACCGACATAATATAAAATTTGAATAGCTTTTTATTTCATTGAATTACCGATACCCACAATAAACACCGATGCGATGATGGTGAGGATACCGATAATGATGGTACGTTTTGTTTTTGGTGTTACACCTTTCCACTCTTTAGAAACAATGCCCCACATATTGGCCACTAAAATAATGAACGACATGTGCAGTATCCAGCTGCTGGCGCCATTACCCATACGGCTCTCTCCCATGCCATAAAAGAAAAACTGCAGGAACCAGGTAGTGCCGCCCAGTGCGCAAAGCAGGTAGTTTTTGAGCATGGGTGTTTTGGTGTTGGTATAATCACCAAAGGATTTATTGCGTGCATTTAAAATCATGCACCAGATAAAGTTGGTGGTTAAACCACCCCAGAGTATCACTACAAAAATTACGTTGTTGCGGAAAAGGAACTCGCCCTGGCCGGGATGTGCTGCCATCCATGCATCGTTGGCAATTTTACCCAAGCTGCTGCCGGCTTCAATACCAAAACTGAAGCAGGCACTGAGCACGCCGGAGATAATGGCCAGTATCAACCCTTTTACCAGGTAAAATTCACTGCCCGATGCATCCTTATGTGTATGTGCATAATCATCTGCCGGAGCGCCATGTGCATCCATACCAGCGCCGCCTGCTGAGCAGGAAGCAAGATCTTTATCTTTCATACTGCCGGCCTTGCCGCAGATATAAATTCCCACCACGCATAAAAGCAGGCCCGCCATTACAGTCAGCCCCCACGTAGATCCAAACAAATCCGCGATGGTATCTTTTCCTGCAGTGGGATTGAAATAATAATAAACAGAAGGCACCAGTGCGCCAAACACAGAGCAAAGCCCGAGTATGATGGAACTGCCCAGTGCAACGCCCAGGTAACGCACACCCAGACCGTATGTTAAACCGCCAATACCCCATAACAGGCCCATTACAAATGTGCTGCCGATCACGCTGGATGGCGCTGCTTTGATAATGTCCATAAAACCGGGGATAGTTAAATATGCAGCTAAGGGGGGAACAATCAACCATGAAAAAAGGCCGCCAACAATCCAGAAACTCTCCCAGCTCCAGCCTTTAACTTTTTTGAAGGGCATATAAAAACTGCCCGATGCAAACCCGCCTAAAAAATGAAACACCACTCCTAAAATAACACCCATACAGATTGATTTTTAATATAGCAATGCAAAATTTAATGTAAAGTAAAATGAAAGCCGCAGGCCAGCATCATGCACAATCCTGATTGAAATAAAACAACTATTTTTGTTGAATGCTTTTCGTAATGAAAGGCATTAAATCCAAACGATGCTGTCTCCGTTCAACAAAATAATCTACATAGATGAATATTCGGCCACGCCAAAATACCAGCAGCTGGCCAACTGTATCATCAAGGCCATTGAAACACAAAAGCTGCAGCAGGATGATGTGCTCCCTTCCATCAACGAACTGAGTTTTGAATTTGAGATATCACGCGACACTGCCGAAAAAGGATACCGTTATTTAAAGAAAGCGGGCATCATTGGTTCGGTGCCGGGCAAGGGATATTTTATTAAGAATGCAGCCATCGGGCAAAAGATAAAAGTGTTCCTGATGTTCAATAAACTCAGTGCACACAAAAAGATCATCTACGATGCTTTTGCTGCCAAACTGGGCGATGCGGCCACGATAGATTTTTATGTGTATAACAACAGTTTCTCTTTATTCAAAAGCCTTATCCAGAATGCCAAGGAAGATTATAATTACTATGTGATTGTACCGCATTTTATGGACGGCGCCGAGAATGCACATAAAATTCTCAACACCATTCCAAAAGAAAAGCTCATTGTGCTGGATAAACTGATACCCGGTGTTACCGGCCAGTACGGCGCCGTGTATGAGCATTTTGATAAAGACATTTATGATGCACTGGAAGAAGCGCTGCCACAGCTGAGCAAGTACCATACCCTCAACATCATACTGCCCGAATATACCTACCACCCTGCCGAGATCATCTCAGGCTTTAAGAAATTCTGCCTGCAGTATGCCTTTAACCATAAGATCATACACGACATCAGCCATGAAGAGATACAAAAAGGCGAAGTATATATCAACCTGATGGAAGACGACCTGGTGACACTGATAGAAAAGATCCTGAACCAGAAATTAAAAATTGGTAAGGATGTGGGCGTGATCTCTTACAACGAAACCGCCCTTAAAAAAATCATCCTCAACGGTATCACCACCATCTCCACCGATTTTCAGATGATGGGGGAAAAAGCCGCCGAATTGATTTTAACACGTACCACCGAGCATATTGAAGCGAGGTTTTATTTGACGATGCGGAATTCGTTGTGAGGGGCGAGTGGGGAATGGTCAATGGGGAATGGTCAATAGTCAATGGTGAATGTCACTTTGTGTTCTCTTGTCTTTGCGGGAGAATATGCGACGACTGACCACAGACGACTGACATCTATCATCTGCCATCTGACAACTAACATCAAACTACCGCCAATAAAAAAGGGTTCAACCAAATTGAACCCTTTCGCATTTATACAATTCGTGTAATTCGTTTAATTAGTGTAATCTCTATTTACAGGTCGGTGATCGCCTTATATTTTGGCACCAGCGATTTCATAATGGCCCATGCGGTAAGGTATGCAAGACCACAGAATATGAACATGATGAGGTATGCATGCTGTGGGTTGTCCTTAAATGCATCGGTTAGCCTGCCCGCCAAAATCTGCACCAGCACACCACCCAAACCACCTGCCATAGCACCAATACCAGTTACAGAGCCCACGGCTTTTTTAGGGAACATGTCAGACACGGTAGTAAATAAATTGGCGCTCCATGCCTGGTGTGCCGCGGCTCCAATACAAATCACCATTACGGCAAGATACATGGCCGAGCTTCCAAAACGCTGCACATCACCAAAATACTGGGTGCTTAACACCAGCAGGGGCACCACGGCAATGATGAGCATGGCGCTCAGCCTTGCCTTATATACTTCCATACCTTTATTGATCAGGAACAGGGGAATACTTCCGCCAAATACACTGCCGATAATAGCAATACCATATACAATAAAGGCAGGCCATTTTACATCCGCTGGCGCCATTCCAAATTGTTTAATAAGATAATCGGGCAGCCAGAACAGGTAGAACCACCACACGCCATCGGTTAAGAATTTGCCCCAGAAAAAAGACCAGGTTTGTTTGTATCCGAATAATTTACCCCAGGCCACTTTTTCTTTGGGAGCGTTTGTTACAGCGGCAGTGGCATCATCACTATGGATATAATCATATTCTGCTTTTTGTAACCGTTTTTGTTTGGCAGGTGTATCGTACAGCCAGAACCAGAACAGCAGCCATATAAAACCGACCGCACCAGTAATAACAAATGCCAGTTTCCAGCCTGCTTCTGTTCCAAAATAAACAAGGCACCAGGGCACAAACAGGGCCGATATCATGGCACCTAAATTGGAACCGCTGTTAAAAATACCGGTGGCCAGTGCCCTTTCTTTTTTAGGGAACCATTCGGCAACGGTTTTAATGGACGCAGGAAAGTTACCGGCCTCACCAATACCAAACAAACTCCTGATGAACGCATGCAATGCAAGTGAAGAACCTGCAAAGGCATTCACCATGCCGAATACCGACCAGATGATGAGGGAAAATGCCAGTCCGAGTTTTGTACCGATCTTATCAATAATCCAGCCGGCAACAATGGTAATGCCGGCATAAAAAGCAGTGAACACCGAAGTAATAACAGAGAAATCGGTGTTGGTCCAGCCAAAACCGCCCTTATCAACCGGTGAACAATAAAATGGTTTCAGGTAACTGATCACCTGGCGGTCCATATAATTGATAGTAGTGGCAAACAGCAGCAATGTACAGATGACCCAGCGGTATTTTCCTACAGACTCTTTAAGCATAATCGTTGTTTAAAATTAAAAGTACAGCCACCATGTTGGTGGCTGCGGTTATTGAATAATTATTTCCTGGCTTCCTGAATCAGCTCAAAGCATTGTTTGATCTTTGTTTCCAACCCGTCATAATCTTTTTCTTCCATTATTTTTTTGGTGATGAGTTTGCTGCCCATTCCCACCGCACAAACACCGGCAGTGAACCATGCACTCAAATTACCCAGGTCCAGGTCCACACCGCCTGTTGGCATAAACTTCAAATTACGGAATACTTCTTTAATGGCCGCCATGAATTCGGGACCTAAAATATTACCGGGAAATAATTTCACCAGTTGCACGCCATTGTTCTCTGCAGTAATAATCTCGCTGGGCGTCATACAGCCGGGAGAATAAAAGATACCTGTTTTGCTGGCAAGATCGGCCACACCCTGTTCGTAACCCGGGCCAATTAAAAAATCGGCACCCGCATCAATGAAGGCCTGCGCATCAGTTACATTTTTAATGGTGCCCACCCCAAGTTTCATATCGGGCAGTTCGGCATCACGTACCGCCTTCATAGCCTTGAAATTTTTGAGGGCATCATCACCACGGTTGGTATATTCCAGGCTTTTTACGCCGCATTTGTAGAGCGTTTTCATCAGGTCAATGCTCACCTGTGTGTCTTTATTGAAATACAATGGCAGGAAACCCTGCTCGATAATACCGTTTAATATTGCTTCTTTGTTAGCCATCGTTATTTTTTTAGGGGATGAAAGTACCAACTATTTCGCACATCAGTTCACAAACATATCAACTGTATTTACGGAAACGATTGCGTAAATTTAGACATCAATTAGCGGTGCTTTGCTTGTATAATCAGGCATTTATTGCCAACTTTGGAGCCCGCAAAACATTTTATTTTTTAACCTGAAATATTCAATTAACGATGCCTAAAAAAATTGTTACTCTTGGTGAGATCATGCTGCGTTTATCAACGCCCGATTATAAACGCTTTGTGCAGGCCGACACCTTTGATGTTACTTACGGTGGCGGAGAAGCCAACGTGGCTGCTGCCCTTTGCAACTACGGCGAACAGGGTGTGTTTGTAACTAAAGTTCCTAACAATGCTATCGGACAAAGCGCCATTAACCACCTGCGCCGTTATGGTGTGGACACACAATATGTTGCCCGTGGCGGCGACCGTTTGGGCATCTACTTCCTCGAAACCGGCGCATCCATGCGTGCATCGCAGGTTATTTACGACCGTGCAGGCGCATCCATTGCCGAAGTGGAAGCCAGCGAATTTGACTGGGATAAAATATTTGACGGTGCCGACTGGTTTCATACCACCGGTATCACGCCCGCTTTAAGTGATAAGGCTGCCGCACTGGCCGAAGCTGCATTAAAAGCTGCCAAAGCAAAAGGCATCACCACCAGTATCGACCTGAACTACCGTAAAAAACTGTGGACAAAAGAAAAGGCCCGCGAGGTTATGACCAAACTGTGCCAGTACGTGGATGTATGTATCGGCAACGAAGAAGATGCAGATACCACTTTAGGTTTTAAAGCAGCACATACCGATGTAACAAAAGGTGAACTGCACCTGGACGGTTATAAAGATGTGTTTAAACAAATGAAAGAGAAATTCGGTTTCAAATTCATCGCTTCTTCTTTACGCGAAAGCTACAGCGCCAGCGATAATGGCTGGAGCGCACTGGTATACGATGGCACCGATTTCTACCATACCAAAAAATACAATGTGCGTATTGTTGACCGTGTGGGCAGTGGCGACAGTTTTGCCAGCGGCCTTATCTACGGCCTTGTAACAGGTATGAGCATGCCTGATGCGGCTGAATTTGGCGTGGCTGCTTCTGCATTGAAACACACCATCCCCGGCGACCTGAACCATGCTACCTTAAGCGATGTGAAAGAACTGATGAAGGGCGATGGCAGCGGAAGGGTGCAACGTTAGTTGATTAGTTGATTAGTACAATTCGTTTAATTCGTGTAATTACTGTAAACAATTTTTATGATCATAGATTCTATTTCAAACATCTCAAAATACACCAGCCTGCATCCTTTGTTTGCACAGGCTGCTGCATATATTCAAAGCACCGACCTGCTGAATGCAGAGATCGGTAAAAGCGACATTGCTGATGGACTAAAAGCCATTTACAGTGATAAAGCCGGTGTGGCCGAAGCTGACAGTGCTGCAAAATTTGAATGCCATAACCAGAACATCGATATCCAGGTTTGCATTCGCGGCAATGAACGCATTGGCTGGAGAAGCCGCCTGAATTGCAAAGAACAAAAAGGTGAATACAATGCAGAAAAAGATGTGCTCTTTTATGCAGATGCCCCCGAACTGTTCTTCAATATGACCGGCGGGCACTTCGTTATCTTTTTCCCCGAAGATGTGCATGCACCGATGATTGCGCTGGACGACCAGCCGATAAAAAAACTGGTGATCAAAGTAAAGATCTAAATAAAAAGCCCTTCATCTCTGAAGGGTTTTTTATTTGTTGATTTTTGATTGGTAATTTTCAATTGCGCAGCAATCTTAATTCTTTTAACGCCTTAATGGTTTGTTTGTGAATTGTGAATGGTGAATGAAGAAGTTGCTTCTTATGTTCACTCTTTCTTTGCGGGAGACAGTAAAACGACCAACCTCCAACTAACATCTGTCAACTATCATCTAACAACTGCTCTCTACTCTACTCCGGTACCGGCTTAAAATCAAACGGCAGCAGCCGGCACATTTTCTCCGACCACGCCCAGTAGCCATTCGTCAGCAGGTCCTGCATCCTGTCGTAAGAACCATTGGAGAACACCAGGATATTGTCATGATTGAGCAACCGCACGCCCGATGCCGGGTTTTTGCGCCCCGCAGTTGAAGAATATGATTTTGCATAATCAATATCTTCCAGCGTTTTTTTATACACGATATACAAATAGTTTTTGAACTCCACCACAGCCGTAAAAGAATCCAGCGCATAAGCAATACTGTCGCCTGTAATAGTGTATGGAGCATACTGGTCGAACCAGTCTTTTTGTTTCAGTATTTTTTCATAATACGCAGCAGAATCTTCCTGCAATGGAATATTACCTGCATTTGCACTCAGTTGCTTTGCCCTGTCGCGGTACAATTGCTGCACCCGTTTCTTTTCATCATTTTGTGTTTTCACCAGCCTCCTGATCTCAAAACCTTCCTCGGTGAGCCGGTTGCGGTACACGCTGCGCATAAAATGCATCACAGATCCGTAATACGCTTCATTCCTTGCTTTCGTCCACCGGCGCAGCTTCCCCTTTCGCTTACTGTCCATATCCTCAAAAAAAGGATAGCCTTCAAAAAACAACATGCCCTTATTAAAATCGTATTCAAATTTTTCGAGCCTGTAGCGGATACGGTAGCCCAGGTTCTTATTCAGGATTACCAGGTCTTCATCTGCATAAGCTACCAGCATATTTTTCTTTTTATAAAACCTGAACTCCACCTGCTCCCTGTTTTCCAGTACGCACTTATCACCCCCGCTGCCGGCGCCAATAAACTGCTCTGTAAAAAAACGGCCCCATTTTGCCCAGGTCTGCTTTTCATACCCACCCACCACAACCGCATCCATCAGCTGTTGTTTTGCGGTAAGTGTTATCACAATATTCTCCACATTCACATTGGTGATATTAATGGTTTTTTGCACGGTTTCATAACCGATATAACTTATCACCAGGTCGTAATTGCCGGGCGGAATATCATACAATGCAAAACTGCCATCACGGGCGCTCGCTGTTCCAAAGGATGTATTGCTGAAAAAAACCGAAGCCGCGGTTACCGGTTTGTTGTCGGCAGCAAAAACAATTTTGCCACTTACACGTACCTGTGCATGTAACAGCGGACTCACTAACAAAAAAAACAGTGTGGAACTAATAAATCTCATGGCATCAAAATGAGCTGCAGATAAAACAGCACAATATCATTAGAATAATTGCTGCATTAAAGTTAGTGTTTTTAACAAGCCGTATTGCAGTTGCGGTATAAATTACTTTACGAACAGCATCCGCTGGCAGTTACCGTTTCTTTAACGGATAAATATTTTATCTTCATAACATCACTGCAGTAACAAAAAAGGCTGTATACAGATAACCCAAATTAAAAAACCAAGACAGGCACATTATGATGAACCTGGTTAAATATTGCAGCATGACGCTTGCATTTTTTTTAGAGCTGGCCATGCTGGCGGCTTTTGGCTGGTGGGGATTTCAGCAGGGTAATAACAGCCTTGCAAAATATGCGGTAGCAGCCTCGTTGGTTTTATTGGCATCCGTTCTCTGGGGCATCTTTGCTGCACCCAAATCAAAACGGCGGTTAACATTTATTCCCCGCCTGGCTTTTCAGCTGTGCATGTTCTTAACCGCTGCATTTTTATTGCACAAAACAGGGCAGCAAAGTTTGGCAATTGGACTGGCGGCGCTGGCAGTTGTGAATACGGGCGTTGCTTATGTGTTTAAATTTTAGAGGGAGGAAGGTGAGTTGTGAATTGTGAATTGTCAATGGTGAATTGTCAATTGCGCAGCAATCTTTATCCCCTTAACTGCATAATGGTTTGTTTGATGTCCCTTTAGCTATGGATGGTGAATATGTCTTTGTGTTCTCAACGCCTTCATGTGAAAATGCAGTAGCTGCAACAGCTCATTCTGCAGTTGTTCTTTTCCGGATCTCTTCTTTAATAAGCGGCACAATATCTGTAACAGGCTGTTGCAACAGGTAAATACTGCTGCCGCCTTCAATAGCATCGGGGTTTTCCAGTTTTGCAGACAGCTGCACCATTTTAAACAACTGCCGTTCCCGCTGCAGGCTGGTATCGCTTTTAAATTTTATGGCGATTACATTGCTGATATTTTTTTCAAGCGGCATCCAGTAAATATAATCAGCGTTAAACGACACCGCATTGATATTTTTAAAGCGTGAATAATAATTTACTGCACCAGCCTCTCCATAATTATCGCACAATACCAGCGTATGTTCTTTATCGGGTATTAAAGCATACACGCTGTCGGTTTTTGCAGCCAGCTCCTTCCATCCTGTCATGTCTGCAAAGTCCATGGGTATATCATGATCCTTACCGTCTTCCCAGCGCAGCATACCTACTTTTTTATAAAGACTGTTATCAGCCTTTATAGCAGCAGGGCTTTTATAAGGCAGCGATATGTACAGCAGGGGCAGCGACAAAGTAATTACCAACAGCAATATCACCGGCCGCAGGTATTGTTTTTTTCCTGCCTGTAGCGCCACTTCAATAAACACTGCGCCAAAAGCAATGAGTACCGGGTACAGGCCAATGGCATAATAGCTTTTTGCCCGCAGGGCTGTGTACAGGGCCATCGAAATAAAATAACCAATGGCAATAAAACGGTATTTTTTAAAAGGAGAGAAAAAGAACAGTGCATACAGCGCAGGCAATACCAGCACCACCGCATTGATAAAATACAACAGCTGGTCTTTAATAAAAGCCGACCGCTCCACGTTATCGAGCTGTGTTTTGGCAAGTTCACCCAGCTGGCGTATGGTGGGAAAACCGTTATTATACTGCCATAAAAGATTGGGCAGGATAATCACAAATGTGATTGCCATGGAAATATAAAACGCTTTTTGTGCAAACAGTTTTCGCTGCGCTGTAAACAACATGGCAGGCAAAAGTCCCAGCAATAAAAAAGCGAAATTGTATTTGCTTAAAAAGCCCAGCCCCGCAGCCACACCTGCCGCATACAGCCATTTTACATTTTGTGTGCTGACGTACTTTATGATGATGTAATAAAAAAGCGTCCAGAAAAAAATATCTGTGGAGTTGGGCTGGAACAGGATGTTTAACCTTACCAGCACCGAAAAGGTAATGGCTGCCGCACCCAGGCATAAAGCATACAGGCTGCCACCCAGCGCTTCAATCATCTTCCATACCAGCACAATGGTGAGTGCACCAAATAATGCAGGGAAAAACCTGACCCAGAAAACGCCATTACCCAGGAGCTTTATCACAAATGCGATCCATGAGGTAAATGGCGGCAATGAAATATACCCCCATGACAGGTGGCTGGCCTGGTTGAGATGCAGGTACTCATCCCGCTGCAGTTCGTAAACAGGATTGACGGCCGTGAACTGTAAAATGAATTTCACCGCAACAAAACCCATCAGCAGCAATGTAAGCTTCTTCATTTTTTTATTACTAATGTAGCATATTTAAGGGAGACGGTGAGTGGTGAGTGGTGAATGGTGAATGGTGAATGGTGAATTGTCAATTGTCAATTGCGCAGCAATCTTAATTTTCTTAACTCCTTAATGGTTTATGTTATACCCTGGTAGTTATTGGGAGGTGAATATGGAGACGACAGATCACTGACGACAGACCACCGACGACAGTCAACCATGAACCATTAACTATGAACTATTAACTTTCAACCATCAACCTTCATCTGTCAACCCCAACCCCGCAATTAATTACCGTCAAAAACGTTATCTTGTACAAACACCCCCCGGAACGAACACTTTGCCCGGTAAAACCACCTGAAACTGTATGAAAAAACCTGCTTTAAACAAGGCGGCGGCTATTATGCTGCTCTCCCTGTGTTATCTGCATCCCTTTGCACAAAATAATGCTTACAGCAATGGCTGGAGTTTTTCGCTCGGCACAGGCGCTTCATTTGCTGTAAAAAGCAATGAAGGCAGTTTATTCCGTGGCAACAGCATGGCCAGCAAAATGACGGGCCAGTATAACTTCGGGCATATTGGCCTGGGCATTAACAGCGGCATTGTTCCGGGCAACATCAGCAGCAGCGCCATCAACAGTTTTTTAACGGAAAGAAAATTTCCAGCCGATGCCATCATCAGCAGCAGCAAACCACAAAACGCCTATTTATTGCTGGGGCCTTCATTTAATTTTGGAAAACAGGTAACCATCCATGCGCAGCTGGCAGGCGGATTGTTTTACAATAATGCCGGTGCACGTGCCATCAGCCAGCAAGGCGTAACCCGTGCGCTGTACCGTTTTGATGCAGGCAGTAAAAATTTATTTCCCGGCGCTGGCGGCAGTGTGCAGTTTGCCTATCCTTTCAGCAGCAGCACAAAATTTTTCATCAATACCGATTACCTGCAAACACAATCATCCATCCGGCTTTTCGATCCGCAACGCGGCATTGATGTGCCATTGGAACAAAACCGCCATGTAAAATTGCTTACCGCCGGTGTGGGCATCATCAAATCATTTGGTACAACCAGGGAAACCGGCAGTGGTATGGCTACCGGCAAGAAACATATTGGCAATGTGAAGTATGAAGACATTGC
>JABLTH010133854.1_pt1 | contig 56805 bp, 50 predicted proteins | sample 7875711 | NCBI WGS metagenome assembly JABLTH01 (sample SAMN14941262, study PRJNA633318) | bioreactor metagenome | isolation source: bioreactor | place: China | collected 2019-03-05 | reverse complement strand
TCTCCACCTGCTGGAGCTTCGCGGTGACCACGCCCCACTGCACGGTCATCGCGCCCGCCGCGAGCAGGATCGTGACGATGATCCCCGCCCACTGGACGCGCAGCGACGCCTTGCCGCCGTTGCCGTTCTGTCCATTCTCCTGAGCCATCAGGTCTCCGTGTCGATGTGCTTGGTGTGAATCCGAAACGTCCTGCGGTATGGGTCGCTGTATCGCCAGGGCGGCTGCCCGCCGGGCGCGTTGACCTCGTACACGAACACCTGCGTCCCGGCCTGCTCCCGCACCTGATCGCCCGCCTTGGGCTGGATCGGGCCCGCGCCCAGGTCCAGGTCCGCCGCGCGGATCAGGAAGTCCCGTGACTCGACGCGGTGGATCAGGCCCGCCTCATCCGCCTGCTCGAACTCGGTGCGGCCGATGGTGGCCTGGACTTCCTTCTCGTCCGCCCCGCGCCTGTAGACGACCGAGCGGCTCATGTGCCGATGCCGCTGGTCGTCGAGGAACGCCGCACCCTGTTCGAGCAGGTCACCCATGCCACTGCTCCCTTTACTGCGACATGCGGATACGCACGGTGGTGTCGGCATCCGCAGCGGCGCGCACGGCCTTGCCGATCACCTTGTTGCCCGAGGCGGTCTTGGTGGCGACCTTGTTGGTCGCGTCCCAGTACGCCAGCGTGCCGACGGTGAACGCCGTGCCCGCGCCGGCGGCCTTGGGGAAGTCGAAGACCCCCTGCACCGCCAGCGAGCCGAGTTGATTGGCCTTGAGGTCGACACGCGTGGTGCCGACCAGGTCGCCCTGCACGACGACCGTGCCCGCGGGGATGTCGGCCCCGGGGGTGTAGTCGATCGCCGCGCCATCCTGTACGAACTTCGTCGTGGACATCTGTGATCCTCCGGAGCCGGGCTCGCCCGGCTCGCCTGGTTCGATCTCGCCGCCGCCCTCGATGACGTCGCCCATGGTGGGTTACGCCTCGCCCTTGCTCTTGACGCCGCCGCGCGGGTCCTGAAGGGCCACACCGAAGTCGTGGTACCCGCGCATCTGGATGCCCAGGCGGTTGAAGTTCTGCTCGGCCGTCTCGATCGTCGGGGACTCCTGCCCGTTGAGGAACGCCATCTCGACGACGGGCAGGTCGCTCGCGTCCGCCAGCAGGTACCACGCCTTCGTCGAGTTGCCGGTGAACTTGGGGTTGCCCAGGTAGCGGCTGACCTCGACGCGGAACTTGCCCTGGTGCGGGTTGGTGATCGGGTACCGCGCGCTCGCGGTGTTGTCGCGCAGTTCGAGGCTCTTGAAGAGCTGGCTGCCCATCGCCGAGAGGGCCGTGGGCACCAGCAGGATCGAGGGCAGCACGCCGATGGGCTTGCCGTCGGAGTCCACCTGGTCCATGAAGGCGACCTCGGCCTTGGTGAGGCCATCGATCCCCAGCGCCGTGTCCGCACCGGAGATGAAGTTCTTGTTGCCGACAGTGAAGAACCCGCTGTTGGCCATAAACGCGGCCCAGAAGACCTCGTTGATGGTCTTGCCCGAGCCCGAGCCGAGCTTGCGGGGGACGGTCGTGATCGCGCCCAGGTCGTCGTTGATGATGTCGGTGCGGTCGATCGACAGCATCAGCGCGTACGTCTCGGCCTTGTTGGAGTACGACTCCTCGCCGAGCGTGCCGTGCTTGATCTCGCCGCCCGGGGCGACCTTCTCGTACCCGTCGTTGCCGGTGAGGCGGTAGCTGGTGACGGTCTTGAAGTCGGTGACGCTGCGGACGGCGCAGATGTTGCGCCAGACGCGCTCGACGCTGAAGAACCCCTCCAGCAGGAACTTGTTGGCGACGTTGGAGAGGATGCCCGCGATGCTGATCGTGCTGTTGCCGATGGAGGCCTGCAAGTCGGCACCGGGACGCCCGAACGCGGCATCCATCACGCCGTGCCAGTCGCGGAAGGTGCGGCCCGAATATCCGTTGGCCCACGCGGCGTGCAGGAGCAGTTCCTGCAAGCCCATCGTGCGGCCGAAGGCGCGGCTGGCGGCCTCGAGGTCGCGCTCGTTGCAGTGCTGCTCCGGGTTCTCCAGGCGGCCCGAGAGAATGCACGCAGCCTCGAGCACCTTCTGCGTGACCCCGGCCTGGCCGTGCGCGTGGATCGCCGGACCCGCGGGGGCCTTGGGACGACTGGCGCGCAGCACCTCCAGTTCCGTGCGCGTGGCGTCCCACCCCTCGCGGATCGCCTGCGATTCGATGGTGGCGTGCGCGCCAGCGCACAGACGGCGGATCGCGGCGATCCGGTCCGTCTCGGCGGCCATCTGGGCGCGGAGATCACGGACGGGATCGGGGGTCTCGGCACCGTTCACAGGTGGCGTTGCAGGTGTGGGGGGTGTGGGAGCCGTGGTGGACGCGGGTGAGGTGGGAGGCGCAGCGCCTGCCTCGCCAGAGGCCGCGATGCTGGCGGTCGTCCCGCCATCGGCACCGAGGTCCACGAAACTGATCTCGCCCAGCGTGGCGCGGCGGACGATGTTCAGCGGCCCCTGCACCTCGCGGCCGTTGACCGTGGCGGACTGGTTCTCGCGGAGGAACTCGAACGCTTCGACGCTCGCCCCCACCGACGCCTGCCACGGGAAGCCGTTGCGGGCCGAGGCCACGACCTCCTTGGCCGCGTGCGTGTCGCGGGAGATCATGCCCGAGGCGACGAGCTTGCCGTCCTCCACGGCGACAGCGCTGGTGTGCCCAACGCCCGCGGCCGCGTCGTGCCCGAAGCGGATCGGGCGGGACTGCGAGGGGATCGCCAGGCCCGCCAGGTCGATGACGACCGGGTGCCGCCACCCGGCGACCTTCATCGGGCCGCCGGTGTACGCGACCATCCGGAACCTCGGAAGCGCGGTGCCGCCACCGGCCTCATTGCCCGAAGCGGCGATGAACTCGAACTCCGCCTGCGCCGTCAGCGACAGGCTCTTGTGCGCGGGCACTTCGGCGTCGGCGGCCTTGTGGGCGCGGATCACGAGCGGATGGTCGTTGAAAACGATGGTGTCAGACGGCATGGGATTCGGTCTCCTGTTCCTCGTCGCGCCTCGGCGCGGACTCCTGCTGTGCGGTCGTGGTGAGCGGGAGCCCGAGCTCGGCCATGAGCGCGAGTTCCTTGGCCCGCTGACGGAGCTCGTCCTCCCAGTCGCGCCCCTGGCGGGCGAACTCGGCGGCGAGCGTGGTGGTGTGGTTGGCCAGGCGAGTGGCCTGCGCGTTGGCTTCCTTGGCGGGGTCGACGTGCTCGACCCCATCCCAGAACCAGGTGTGCGGGATCGCAGCAGAGCGCACCCGCATGGACTGCGGGAGCAGCCCCTCGACGAGCGCGGCCTCGTCCAGCCATGCCTTGAGCAGGCGGTCGAGGACCGCGAGCCGCAGATGGTGCTGGTCGACGCGCAGGCTCTTGAAGTACGTCTGGTGGTCGAGCCGGCCGCTGGCGTAGTTGTACCCCGAGGAGTTCCCCGCCGCGACGTTGAAGGGCATGTTCAGGCAGCGGGCGATCTCGTTGAGGATCTCGCGCTTGAACTCCGCGTAGCTCGTGGTCGGCTGCTCGGCGTGGACCTGCCCGAGCTTCCATCCGCCGGGGAGCACGGTGGCCATGCGCTTCTCGAGCTCGACCTCGTCCATCGGCTCGAGCGGATCGGCCTCGCCGTTGGCGGGGGCGTCGGTGTAGAGCACGGCGGCGAAGTCCGCGGCGGTTTCGGCGGCCGCGATGACCGCGAGCGTGTACCGCCGCAGCTGCGCGAACAGTGGCAGCGCAGGCGTGATGTCCGGGATGCCGCGCATCTGCCCCGGCCGGTCGGGCCGAAAGTAGTGCAGCACGCTGCTCGCCGGGAGCGTGTCGAACGCCGCGGGATCGCCCCCCCCGCCCGCCCATCCGCCGGTGTCGCCGGGGTGATGGCGCAGCACGCGGTAGGCGACGGGAAGGCCGTGCTCGTCGAGCACGACACCATCGACCTCGTTGTCGGGAACCCGCATCCCGATGCGCCACGGTGTGGCGACCTGCTCGGGCTCGATGAGGCGCAGGTCGAGCTTGACCGGCGAGTCGATGCCCGGGCTGCTCACCAGGAGCCCGAAGGCCTCGCCGCTCTCGGCACGCGCGAGCCGCATGGTCCGGAGCTTGCCGGGCAGGTCGATCGCCTCGGCCCAGGACTCGAAGAGTTCCTCCACGCGCCGGTTGGCGCTGGCATCGTCGGTCAGCATCTGCAGGCGGGGCCCGGTGCCGATGGTGTCGTTAGCGAGTGTGAGGACGATGCCCTTGGCGTAGGAGTTGTTGGCGACCTCGTAGCGCGCGCGGTTGCGGAGAACTCGTCGGACCTCGGGGCTGACGGCCGCGTTGGGCGAAAGGCCGTCGGCCGCGGCCCAGTGCCTGCGGTTGTCGGGCGTGGTCTGCGCCGAGTCGAACTTCGCCAGTACCGCCCGGCGCACCGCCAGGGCGCGTGCGCCACCACCATCCAGCCCGCGTCCGTGCGGGCTGGTGGCGGGCGCGGCCGCGCGTGCGGACGAGGGCGCCCCTCGTCCCCGCGTGGCCCGACCGAGAATGTTGGCGATGGTCGTGAGCATGAGGTGCGTGACGGGAAAGGGGAGGGAGGCGGTTACTCCGCGCTGGGCGGGACGATCTTGGCGAACTTGACACCGAGGCCGGGCTTCCTCGCGGCGTCCTTGGACGCGAGGTACCGATCCGCCTCGATCTGGTCCTTCAGGGAGTGCTGCTCGACAGACTGGCCGTCGACCGACGCCTTCGCGGGCTGCGACGCGTTGTCGCGGATGGCCTGTTCGAGGTTGGGATCTGGATCGGGCATGACTGCTCCCGTGTGCGGCGCAGCGCCGCGTTCGGGAGCCATCTACGCAATCGCTCCGCGCCGTGGCGTGCGAGCGACGCAGATTGGTCGATAGATCGACCTCACACCTGGACTTCGCGCGTCATGACCCGGCGTCCGCAGTGCCGGCACTCGCGACGACGCAGCACAATCCCGCCCGGACGGTGCTTGACGTACACGACGCGAAAGTGCTGGCACCCGCAACCGCGGCACACCAGGCCGACCTGTTGACCACTGCTCGACTCGGGATGGCGTTTCGCACGCGGCATCAGCGACGACCTCCTTGGAGCGAGGAGAGTCGCAGCCGCGGCCGCCGCTCGACGTGTGCATCCGTCCCGAAAAGCACCGCCCCGTGCATCGACGCCGCGACCGCCGTACCCACGAGGCAGTCGAGCCAGTGGTTGTCCAGCCCATCGACGCGGAGTTTCCACTCATCGACCGTGCGGCCCCGACCCTCGGTCTTCACGCGGTACTCGCTGGTCAGATGCTCGGCGAAGAGCCTGTGCGACTCCGGCTTGCTGCCGTAGAGCGACAGGCAGCCGGGGTCGCCCATGGGCACTGCCAGGCGGGCATGGACGAACGACTTCCAGTAGTTGGTGTCGAAGACAGCGTGCCGCACGGCGCGCTTTCCGGTCACCACGGGCACGCGCCAGTTCAGGCCGATTCGCTCGCCGCGCTTGCGCTTGTAGTCGGAGAACGGGATGCTCGACGCTCCGACGTACCGCCCGTGACTGGGCATCAGCACCCCGGCATGCGGGCTCTGGCGGCAGAACTGGTACACCACATCCGTGGACGATCCCCAGCTCGCGTCGATCAGGCAGCGGTCGATGCGGACCATCGCGCCGTCGTCGCGTCGCCACTCGCGGGCCACCGTCGCGCCGATCAGCCGCTCGAGACCGGCGTAGATTGCTCCTTCGACGCCGGCCCGGGGCGCGGCCGTCGCCAGCGTGCGGCGCATGTCCCGGAGCGTGAAGTACCCCCCCGGCGCCTTCTGGTCCGGCTCTGTGCCGTAGTCGATCACGTACCCGGTGAAGTCGTCCTCCCACGCGGCCACGAGATAGAACAGCGCCTTGCCCTGCACGTCCACGAACATCGTCAGACGCGTGCAGCCCAGGGGCACCTGCCCGCGCTGGTGCCCGCTCACCTTCGCCGCGATCTGGTCGGCGCTGAGCAGGTCGTCCGACGCCTGCACCTCCGGCAGCGGCTCGTTCTGGTACTCCGCGAAGAACGCCGCCTCGTTCTGGAGCTTCAGGTTCATCGCGTGCTGGAGCGCCGACAGCTCGTCGTGGTTGAAACGCTCCGGCCAGGCGACCACCGCGCCCTCGTCCATCGCGGTCCGGTGCTGCCTATAGAACTCGGTGGCGGCGTTGATGCCCCGGTCGCTGCGCAGCCCCTCGGCCCGGATCTCCGCGTACCGCTGCCACAGCGCTTCCCGCGCGGGGAAGGCGTACACCATCTTCGTCCGCTCGCCCTGCCACTGTGGGTGCTTCTCGCGGTCGAGGATGCGGTCGGCCAGATCATCGGGCCGCACCACCGTCAGCGTCATCAGCCCCGCGATCTTCTTCCCCGGCCCGGCGAGGCCCAGGATCGCGCCGGCGAGGATGCGCTCGCGGTTCGCGCACTGGGAGGGCGACCGGGCGCTCTCGTCGGTCTGCGGGTCGTCGATGAGCACGAGCGACGGGCGAACGCTCACGCCATCGACCCGCTTGTGCTTCATGCCACGGATGCGGCCCGTGATACCCGCGACTCGGATGATCGAACCCGATGCCGCCGAACCCGGGATGGTCGGCAGCACGATCTCGCGCGCGGTCCAGCCGATGTGCGTCTGCTTCCCCTGGTACAGCTGCCCCGAGGCCCGCTGGTGGATGCCCTCCAGCGACCGGATCGGGTGGCAGACCTCCGGGAAGTCGGCCCCGAGAATCTCGCTGTTCTCCAGCTCCGCCTTGATCGACTCGAGCATCCCCGCCGCGTGCTCTTCGTCGGAGCCGACGAGCGCCACGAACTCGCGGTGCCCGTACACGAGCGCCCAGAGGCAGGCGGTTTCGCACAGACTGGTCTTGCCGCTGCCTCGCGGCATCGCCATCGCAAAGAGCCCGCCCTCCAGCACCGCCTGCTCGATCTTGGCAATGACCTTGAGGTGGTCGTCGGACCACTTCAGGTGGAACGTCTGCGGGAAGTACGCCTCGCAGAAGAACCGGAAGTCGCGGGCGGCCCTTTGCTTCCGCGCGGGGTCTGCCACCTCGGGCAAGTCGCCGATGTCACGCCCCGAGAGCGAGAGCATGGCGTTGCGGAGCCGGGCCCGCTCCTTCATCGCCTCGTAGTCGGTCAGGCCGACAGGCTGAGTCGCGGCTTCCGCGATGGCCTCGTGCCGCGTCGTCACCAGCCACGCGACGTAGCGGAAGAGGTCGACCTTGCCGGCGTCGCCATCCGCGGCGACCCGGAACCCCGCGCGCGTGCGATGGCGGTGGAGCTGCCGCTCGCTGATCACCTCGCCCAGCGGCGTGCTGTTGAGCAGCCGCGCCAGTTCGCCGGGCCTGAGTTGGCGCGGGTCAATCGCCACCACCACCTCCAGAAGCCGCCATCTTCTTCACCAGCCACGCGGCGTAGTGCACGAGGTTGATGGTGCCGTTCGCGTTCGTAGGCGCGCCGGCGTCGATGTCCGCGTGGAGCATCGCCTCGGTGACGGCCTTGCCGCCCAGGCGAGAGAGAACTCGCGCTGCGTCCGCTACGGACAGCGCGCCGGGGTTCAGCCGGGACATTCCCTGTCCGGCTGGGACGGCACCGGAACTAGGCGCGTGTTCGGGAGTCATCCCGGACCTCCCGGCCCCACATCCCCCGCCACGGGGCGACATGTTTCGCGTAGTTGCCCACAACCGGCAGATTCTCGGCGAATCCTCGCCGAATCGCCTTGCTGTTCGCGCGATGTCACGGCTTCATGTGTCACAACGCGGGGCGGAACCCCGCGAAGGAGAACGCACCGATGAGCACGAAGAACACCCTCCCGACCAAGGCCGACCTCGAAGCGATGATGCCCGCGCTGCGGGCGCTCGCCAACACCACGCCCTTCGGCTTCGCCAAGGTGGCGTACAGCGATGTGGGGGGCACCGCGAACCCGGACGTCAGCATCGACCTGCCCACGCCCGGCGGCAGCCAGATCAGCATCAACGCCCACGTCGCCTACGGCTCGGTGTGGGAGGTGACCGTCTCGGGCGCGTCCTTCCGCCTCGGCACGCCCGATGAGGTTCGCACCACCGCGGCGGTGCTGAACGTCGCCCACGCCGTTGCCGCCCTCCTCGCCTCGATCACCACCACCCCCACGAGCCGCTGAAAGGACGCCGCCATGAGCATCAAGCGCATCGACGCCACCACGAAGACCACGCTCGACCTGGCCAAGACCCTCGCCAAGCGCGGGTTCCGCATCCCCGCGATCGAGGTCCACACGCCCGACGGCCGCACCTGGAACATCGCCACGGTCCCCGCCGGGCGCGGCCGCCACGCCGACGGCCACTGGGGTGCTCGCCCCGCGGCGCTCGGCGGTTTCCGCCTCTTCGAGTTCGATTACGACTGCGAGGTCCACGAAGAGCACGACGCGGTCGATGGCGACACCTGGACCGCCGACGAGTTGATCGACTACCTGCGAGCGGTCGGTCAACCGAAGGACACGACCAGTTGGGACCGACCCAACGACAACCGCCCGACGACATGAAGCCCGCGACACGCGGGCTTCGCTGTTTACCAGAGACCACCAGCACCCCGAACCCCAAGGAGCACGACCATGACGAAGCGCACCCCCAAGACCACGAAGCCCGAACCCACCGCCGCCGAGACCTACGCCGCGCGGCGGAACGACATCGCCCGCCTGCTCGACGTGCTCGAGATGGAGCTCGACAAGCACGACGAGCAGGCGAAGGCCGACCCGACCAACTGGGGCCTGCCCGGCAACCTCGGAAAGGTCCGCAGCGACCTGATGGACACCGTCGCGTTCCTCAGCGGCATGGACCGCGAGGACATCGAGCGCTTCCTGGCCGAGTGAAAGCCCCGTACCCACAACCCCCCACGAAGGAGCACGCCCATGAACATCAGGACGATCGTGATCGAAGGCCACGAGCAGGACGTCAGGATCAGCCGCACCGAGCGCGGCGCGGAAGTGACGATCGAGCAGAACACCCGCCACGCGGGCAGGCAGGACATCTGCATCGCACACATCGCTCGCGACGAGGACCGCGAGGCCCGTTACGCCAAGGCCGTCGAGGTCGCCAAGGTGGTCTACGGGACCGACCGGCGCGGCCGCGCCGCCGCCACCAACTCGATGGTCCACGACGTGCTCAACGAGATGGAGCGCGTCGCGGGCTGCTAGCCACGAGGCGGCGCGGGGAACCGCGCCGGCCCCGATTCCCCGCCGCAGCGTGCGGCGGGATTCCGCACCACACAGAAGGAGTCCGACATGGCACGCAAAGGCACGATCAAGAACATGGGCAAGGTCCAGCGCGAGGTGAGCGCGGCGTGGAAGGCCCGCAAGGACGCGAAGGCAACCGCGACGCCCGATGACAAAGCCCCGCCGACGCGCGAGGAGGCCGACCGCCTCGCCGAGCGGGCGGCGGTCGCGGTCTTCGGCCCGGCGGTCCTCAACCCCGCTCCGGACGCGAGCCCCGCGATGAAGCGGGCCGTCGGCCCCGGAGGTAAGCGCATCCCCAAGCGCAAGCCCGACGCCACGTCGTCGAGCGCCGCGGCGAAGAAGGCCAAGCCCGCCGCGAAGCAGAAGACCGCCAAAGAGGCGAAGCCCAAGTCCTCGATGTCCTCGCGCGAGAAGAAGCCCAAGCGCGTCAGCGCCCTCGACGCCGCGGCCCAGGTGCTCGCCGCGAGCGAAGTGCCGATGCGGGCCAAGGAGATGATCGCCGCGATGGAGGCCAAGGGCTTGTGGCGCTCGCCCGGCGGCAAGACCCCCGAGGCAACGCTCTACGCCGCCATCATCCGCGAGATCGCCGCGAAGGGCACCGCCGCCCGTTTCAAGAAGCACGAGCGCGGCGTGTTCGTCGCGGGCAAAACCGCCTGACCAACCCCCACACGTCCGCGACCGCCCGCGCCCCGGACCCGCTCCGGGGCGTTTCTGCGGTGTGGGGGCGGTCCAACCGCTAGTAAAAGATCGTTGCGCAGCGAACTCGACTAGGAAACGATCGTTTCCTAGACTCCTCTGCTCGGAAAGGAGCGTTTCACAGCGATGCCCCGAACCACTGGCACCTACCGCACCTCCACGACCGCCGGGGAAGCCGTCCAGGCGTTCGTACCCCATCCCCTCCCTCCACGCGATCCGGAACTCCACGCGGCCGGAGAGATCGAACGGCTGCACGCCGACGCGCTCACAGGACTGGCCCGGCTCGAGGTCGCCGGTCGCATGGTGCCCAGCACGGGCTGGTTCCTCTACGGGTTCGTGCGCAAAGAGGCCGTCATCTCTTCGCAGATCGAGGGAACACAGGCCACGCTCCGCGAGGTGGTCACGTTCGAGGCCACCAAGGAAGCCCAGAAGCCGCACGACGTCGAGGAGGTCTGCAACTATGTTGACGCGATCAACTACGCTCGCGCCCAGATCGCCGACCCCAAGGGTCTGCCGATCAGCACGCGGCTCCTCTGCGAGTCGCACCGGCGGCTCATGAAGGGCGTGCGCGGCGCGGACAAAGCCCCCGGCGAAGTCCGCCGAACCCAGAACTGGATCGGCGGCACTCGCCCTGGCAACGCCAAGTTCGTCCCGCCCCCACCCGAGGACGTGCCCGATGCGATGACGCAGATGGAGCGGTGGCTTCACAGCGACGATCCGCTCCCGCCGCTGATCAAGACCGGGTTGGCGCATGTGCAGTTCGAGACCATCCCCCCGTTCATTGACGGCAACGGGCGCATCGGCCGCCTGCTCATCGCGCTGCTGCTGGAACACTGGAAACTCATGCCCAGCCCGCTGCTCTACCTGAGTGTGGCGTTCAGGCGTCACCAGGCCGACTACTACGCTCGCCTCTCCGCCGTCCACACCGAGGGAGACTGGGAAGGGTGGACGGCGTTCTACCTTCGCTGCGTCCGCGAGGCCGCCGACGACGGCGTCAACGTCGCCAGCGCCCTCTTCGAGCTGCTCGGCAAGGATCGCCGCCGTCTGGCCGGCCATCAGCGTTCCACGGTCGCGGCGCTGCAACTGCTCGATCTGCTCCCGGAGCACCCGGTCGTCACGGCCACCCGTGTGGCCAAGCTGCTGAAGATCACCGCGCCCACGGCGCGGAAGGCTGTCGAGGTCGCCGCCGACGCGGGAATCCTCCGGGAAGTCAGCGGCAAGCAGCGTGATCGGGTCTTCGCGTACCACAAGTACCTCCAGATTCTCACAGGTGACGAGAAGTGATCACGGTGCCGTTGGTGCCGGTGCGGCGGTCGCCGCGCCGAGCCGCTCCGCCTTGCGGCCCGTGAACTTCTCCCAGCGCTGCACGATCACATCGCAGTACAGCGCGTCGAGCTCCATGAGGAACGCCCGACGCCCGGTCATCTCCGCGCCGATGAGCGTTGAGCCACTACCCCCGAAGAGGTCCAGCACGTTCTCGCCGGGGCGCGACGAGTACTCCATCGCCCGCCGTGCGAGCTCGACCGGCTTCTCGGTGAGGTGGACCATCGCGTTGGGGTTCACCTTCTTGATCGACCACGTGTCCGGCACGTTGTTGGGGCCGAAGAAACGGTGCGCCGCGCCCTCGCGCCAGCCGTAGAAGCACCACTCGTGGTTGCCCATGAAGTCCTTCCGCGTCAGCACCGGGTGCTCCTTGATCCAGATGATCGCCTGCGAGAAGTACAACTCCATCGCCTTGAGCACCGGCGGGTAGTTGGCGCAGTTCGCGTAGCCACCCCAGATGTAGAACCCGCCGCCGGGGATGAGCACGCGGGCGATGTTCCCGAACCATGCCGCGAGCAGCCGGTCGAACTCGTCGTCGGAGACGAAGTCGTTGGCCAGCGGCCGGTCCTTGGCGCGCATCTTCTTCGTGGTCGGCTGGGCCTTCTCGGGGTGCCTCGCCAGGTCCATCGACTGGTGGTGCGTGTTCTTGCGGGCCAGTCGCTCGCGGTCCTTCTTGCCGCGCTCGCTTTGTGAGCGCTCGCACTGCAGGTCCTCGCGCCGCGAGAAGGACGTGATGCCCGCGGCGATGGCGTTGTTGCTGCGCGGCTCGACCTTCACGTTGTACGGCGGGTCGGTGTTGACCAGATGGATCGGCTGGCCGTCGAGCAGACGGTCCAGGTCCTCGGGCTTCGACGAGTCGCCGCACATCAGGCGGTGGTTGCCGAGCACCCAGATGTCGCCGGGCACCGTCGTCGCGGCGTCCGGAGGCGCGGGCACATCATCGGGATCGGTCAGGCCGATGTTTCCGGCGGGAGCCATGATCGCGGCGAGGTCCTCGGCGCTGAAGCCCAGGAGCGAGAGGTCGAAATCCACGCCCTTCAGGTCGGCCAGTTCGATGGGCAGGAGTTCCATGTCCCACGTCGAGAGTTCGTGGAGCTTGTTGTCCGCGATGCGAAGCGCCCGCACCTTGTCCGGGTCGAGTTCACGCGCCACATGGACCGGCACCTCGGCCAGGCCGAGCTTCTCCGCCGCCTTCAGCCGCGTGTGCCCGGCGATGATGACGCCGTCGCCATCGACGACGATCGGCACGCGGAAGCCGAACTCCTGGATGCTCTTGGCGACCGCGTCGATCGCGCCCTCGTTCTTCCGCGGGTTCTTGTCGTACGGCTTGACCCGCCCGATCTCCCACATCTCGATCTTCATGCCTCGCTCCTTGCGGCGTTGCCGACTCCGTTCATGACCTCGCCAGCGGGCCGCGCGGCCCGCCGTTCTTGACGTTTCCTCATCGCGCGGCCGACGCTGGTGGCCAACCTCGCCCCCGCCTTGCCGGGGTTGCCGCTACTCCGCCCACGTTCGCCCACGTCGCGTCCGTGGCCGCCGGGCGGGGAACCCCCGCCCCACCCCCGCCCGTTCGCCCACGTCCCGCCCTGCGCCAACGTGGGCGATCCCCCGGCCCCCTGGCCCGGCGCTCGGACAGGCAAACAAACTCGGTCTCCCCTTGCGGCTGTTCCCGGCGGCCTCTCCGCGCAGAATCCGCCGGGAAGGAACCATGCGGCCGAACTTCGAGCGCGAACTCGAAGCGCGCACGCGCTTGCGGTTCGCGGGTCGCCGCCAACCGGCGGCGCACCCGCGGGGGGTATGGGGGGTGCGCGCGCTTCGAGTTCAACCCGAAGCGCGTGCGCCCAACCGCGTGCGCGCACGCGCTTCGAGAAGTTCGGCGCTCGAAGTTCGGGCGGTTGGCACGCGTCATGAAGGGGCCTCCTCGGTCGGCAGGACGAACCCCTGCGGCCCGCCGCGGCCTGGCAGACGCACGCGCCCGATCAGCCCGCGCCGCTCCGCCATCGCCAGGAAGTCGCCGACGCGACGCCAGGACAGCCCGGGCACGCTCGCCGCCCGCTCCCGCAGTTCGGGCAGCGTGACAGGTTCGGCCGTGATGAACTCACCGACGAACCGCTCGACGTCCCACGCCTCCGCTTCGTCAGCCTCGTCCTGCTTCTCCGCCTTCCGCTTGCTCGGCCGCTCCTGCCTGAGCTGGGTCGGGTCGAGCGAGGGGTCGAAGTCCCACACCGGGAACGACCACCGCAGGCCCGCCGATTCAATGGGAGCCCACGACCGCACCGCCGCGTCGAGCACGACGCACCCGCTCTCCTCGTGCGGGCGCAGCACGAGGTGCGAATCGGTGGCGCGGCTTTGGCTCCCCGCCCCCGCCCCGACGTCGGTCACGCTCTTGGAGGATTGGTTGCCCTTGGTGCTGTGGTGGATCAGGACAAAGGCGCAGCCGAGTCGGTCGGCGTAGGCGTCGATGGCGTTGTAGATGCCCGCCATCGTCGCGTTGTCGTTCTCGTCGCCCCCCAGCGGCATGAAGCGGTAGAAGGCGTCGAGGATGATCAGGCGGAAGCGCCCGGGCTCGAGGCGGTCGAAGTACGGCCGCAGGGCGAAGATGTCGCGCAGGCGCCCGCGCAGGTTGTCGATCGCCACGCGCCGGCCCACCTGCGCGAAGTCGAGCCCGCGCGCCCGCGCGACCTGGGGCACGCGCGAGGCGCTCGTCTCGCGGTGCAGCTCGTTGTCGATGATGAGCACCTCGCCGGGCGTGGTCTCGTAGCGGCCGAGCCAGGGACGGCCCGAGGCGACCGACAACGCCAGGTCGAGCGTGAGCCACGACTTGCCCGTCTTGGGCGCGGCGATGATGTTCATCGTCTCGCCCTCGCGGAGCAGTTTGTTGATGATCGGCGGCCGCAGCGCCGGGTACTGCTCGTGCAGATCGACCGCCAGCACGAACGCGGGTTCGAGCGGGTCGTCGGGCCTGGGTTCCGGCTGGCGAACCAGCCCCGCAAGGTCAACGCCCTCCGCCGGCTCCGTGCGGCCGTACCCCTTGGCGCGGAGCGCCGAAGCCGCGGCCGACCAGTCCCCATCGTGCTCAAGCAGCGCGTAGACCGCGAAGGGCGCGTACCCCTTCTGCGGCTCGAAGGGGGGCGCGTTGCTCGAGAAGACGTAGAAGACCCCGTCCTTGAGCGTCGCGCTCGTGCCGTGCTCCTTGCCGGGCCGGCACCAATGCTCGTTCTCCCCCGCGCGGACCTGCCTCCAGCCGTGCGAGTGGAGGAGCTCGCGCACGTCACCGCGGGCATTGAAGTCGTCGCCCGGGCGCAGGCGCTCGGGCTGAGATGCGCCCGGAACGACGCCGTCACCCAGCACGGCGCGCGGGGTCTCGTCGAGCGCCCAGGCGCACCCGAGCAGCACGTCCCGCTCGTCGGGCGAGATGACCGGTGGGGCGTGCAGCTCGCCCTGGAGCAGGGTGTAGCCATCCGACGGAGCGCACAGGAACATCCCCCCCTCGCCCCGGGTCTCGATGAGCGTGACGACGACGTGCCAGCGGCCGGCGCTGTCCTGGCGCGGCTTGTGGGTCTTGCCCCCGACCACCAGTTCGTCGGGGCCGTCGGCCTCGATGCGCCTGCTGGCGAGCTTGGTGTTCCCCGAGACCGGCCCGCTGCACCGGTACACGACGTGCCGCCCGCCCGAGGGCGTGGACTCGACGACCACCCGCCCCGCAAGCCCCGGGCACGCGGCCTCGACCGCGCCGCGCCACGCGCTGAACGCATCGCCGCCGAGGTCGAAGTCGATCATCTCCAGGTTGCCGGAGACCGCGCCGCAGACGATGCACAGCGCGGAGTGCCGACGCCCGAACCAGGAGCGGAGCTCTTCACCGGTCGGCAGGCGCTCCTGGTAGACCTTCCACGCCGAGAGCGCCACCCGCTTGCCCTCGTCGTCCCGCACCGCCGGCAGCGCGCACAGGCCCGCGGCGACGCAGGCCTGAGCGTGCGACCGGATCGAGCCGTTCGAGCTGGGCGTGGACGCTTCTGGCATCAGAATGGGATCTCGTCGTCGGGGATGCCGTACGTCGTCCCCGCGGGCTCCGGCTCGCGGTCGGGCACCGCATCGGGGTCGTCCAGCCGGAGCGGCCTCTCGCCGAGCGCGTGCCGCGTGACGCGCTCGAACTGGTCGCCAGCCTTCTTCTCGACGGTGATGGAGAGCGTCGGGGCGAGCGCCCCGGCCCGCGCGAGCTCGACCGCCTCCTCGGTGCCGCCGGGGACGGGCTCCACTGACCGCGCCCGCCACCACGCCTCGGCCTTCGTCCGCGCGTAGCCGGTGTGGTCGAAGCACACCCACTCGCGGAAGTAGCGGTTGAACCCCACGCGGTACTCGACGCGCATCGTCAGCGGCGCGGAAGGATCGCCCCGCTTCATGTGCACGTGGTACGTGGTCTCGCTGACGCGGTGTTCCTCCCGCGTCGTCTGGCCGGTCAGGATGCCCTCGGTCGCCGCCGAGGCCTCGTGCTTCTGGCGGTTGGGCTCCGGGAAGCGGTGCCCGCACTCGGGGCAGACCTGGAAGCCCGCCGCGATGAGCGCGCAGCACTTCGGGCACTCCTTGACCGGCGGCTCGCCCGTGCCCGACCCTGGCTGATCGACCCGGATCGCGTCCACCGGTCCGTGCCGCAGCACGTTGCCGCCAAAGTCCAGGACGAGGCAGTCGGCCTTGCCGGGGTGAAGCCGAAAGCCCCGCCCGACCATCTGGTAGTAGAGACCCGGGGACATGGTCGGCCGCACGAGCGCGACGCAGTCGATGTGCGGGGCGTCGAAACCCGTCGTCAGCACATTCACGTTGCAGAGGTACTTGAGGTCTCCCGATCGAAAGCGGCCGAGAATGGACGCCCGCACGCCGTCGGGCGTGTCGCCGGTGACGAACCCGCACTCGACGCAGTGCTTGGCCTTGAGCGTCTCGGCGATGTGCTGCCCGTGCCGGATGCCCGACGAGAAGATGAGCACCGCCCTTCGGTCGGCGGTGTGCTGGACGATCTCCGCGCACGCGCCCTCGACCAGGGCGTCCTTGTCCATGAGGTCCTCGACCTCGCTGGCGACGAACTCACCCGCGCGAACATGCAGGTCGTCGGTAGAGACCTTCTGCCGCCCCGCCTTGGTCTTGAGCGGCGACAGGTATCCCTGGACGATCAGCTCGCGCACGCCGACCTCGTAGCAGACGTGGTTGAGGATGTTGTGGGGGGGCGGGGCGCAGATCGAGCCCGACTTCATCCGGTACGGCGTCGCCGTCAGGCCCACGATCCGCACGTGCGGGCTCACCGCCCTGGCGTCGGCGATGAACTGCCGGAACATCCCGTCGTCCTCGGCGGGGACCATGTGCGCCTCGTCGATGATGATCAGGTCGACGGGTCCCAGGTCGCACGCCCTCTTCCAGATGCTCTGGATGCCCGCGACGGTGGCCGCATAACCGATGTCCCTGCGCTTGAGTCCCGCGGAGTAGATGCCCACGGGCAGGTCGGGCGCGATGACGCGGAGCTTCTCCGCGGTCTGTTCGAGGAGTTCCTTGACGTGGGCGAGGATGACGACGCGGCCGTTCCAGAGCGTGACCGCGTCGCGGCAGATCGTCGCGATCAACGGCGTCTTGCCCGATCCGGTCGGGAGCACGGCGACGGGGTTGTCGTCGCGGGTCCGCAGGTGGTGGTAGATCGCCTCCACCGCGTCGGCTTGATAGGGTCGCAGTTGCACCGCTTCAGATCTCCACGATCTCGACGTTCACGCGACCGCCCAGGATCACACTTCCCCGTTCGACCGTGATTCGATCGATCTGGCTGTCGTCGCGGTAGACGCCTGCGTGCTGCAGCGCGTCGAGGAGCGCCTTCTGCAGGTTGTCCAGGTCGCGCCTTCGCTGGTCCGGTGGCGAGGCGACGATCCGCACCGACAGACGCCCCTCGACTCGCGGCGAGCCCGCGAGCAGGACTTCACCGGCCACGCGCTTCCGGTACCTTCGGCCCTCTTTGCTGATCAGCGTCGCGTTGCCGACGCGCCGGTAGTAGTGGTTGACGCTCGGCGGCCAGGGCAACTCCAGGCGGATCATGCAGCCTCCTTGCTGGTCGTGCGTGCAAAAGCCTCGGCGAGCGTGTCCGCTGGCCGAGGCCGGGTTCTGGAGCCCTCATCGCGAGGTAGCCACGAGCGCTTTCGGGGGCGTGGGTTTGAGGCCGGACCCCTATGTCACGTGCGCTTCGCTTCATCGCGCCGGCCCTGCGCATCTCCAGAACGCCTCAGGTCCGCTTCCACGGCGGCGTGCTCCCCGGGCCGACGGGTGCCGCCGCCCGCGCCGGAGCGGCGGCGCTCGCGCCCTTCTTCCCGTAGCCCTTCACGACATTGCCGACCTCGCCCGTGTCGTCGCGCTTCTTGCAGGCGACCTTCACCACGACCGGAAGGTTGTGCAGTTCGCTGCTATCCCTGGGCACCAGCACCCCCACCGCGCGGCACAGCGCCGAGAGCGTGCCCTTGGCGATCGCCACCGTCTGCGAGTTGCTGTGCTTGAGCATCAGCCGGTCCCACACCTTCCGGCCCTTGTGCGGCCCGTCGATGACCTCCAGCTCCAACTGCAGGTACTCGCCAGCGCCGTTCTTGGTGGGCTTCATCTCCGACGCCACCACGACGGCGAGGTACTCGCCGGGGGGCAGCGGCTCGAACGCGACGTTGGGATCGACTTCGTTGGCGTTGAATCCGTTCAGGCTGGCCATGCGTCAGTCTCCTTCTGGTGCTTGTGCTTCGGACCCGGCCGCCTCGGCGGCCTGCGGGGTCGGTGTACTCGGTGTGCTCGGCGCGGCGGCGAACGGGTCCTCGCCGCGGACCAGCGCCGCGAAGACGCGGTAGTCGAGGGGGAACTCGTCGGGCAGGCCGATGCGGTTCTTGGCGACGTGCGCTGGGCGTTCGACGGTGCGGATGATCCGCTCGCCCGTCCCGATCCCCTGGTGCTTGGCCTTGTTGAACCCCTCGTCCACCTTCCGCGTGTGCACGCGGTATGTGGCGAACAGGACCTCGTCGCACCACTCCTGCACCAGCGCGCTGGCGAGCTTGTGCAGGCGGGGCGAGTACCGGTCGTACGGCTCGGTCTCGGGGTTGTCGAACTTCTCGATCTTGGCGTGCGCGATCAGGATGACGCCCATGCCGCGGTCGCTGCGGAGCGCGTCGAGCGCCCCGAGCACCTGCCGCCACTTGTCGATCGCGTAGGTGTACCCCTTCGCGTACCCGACATCCTCGATGGACTCAACACTCTTGTCCGAGCACACCTCGGCCCAGATCAGGCGCTCCAGCCAGTCCAGCGAGTCGATGACGACGGTCTTGTACGGGTGCTCGCTCGTGTAGAGCGCCTCGAGCGAGGCCATCACCTGCCCGAGGCTCTGGGCCAGCGGGAAGGACTCGCAGTCGATGTCGCCCAGCCCGTCCTCGGTGGGGACGAAGATCGGCGACTCGGCCATTGCGCCGAACGTGGACTTCCCGATGCCCTGCGTGCCGTACAGCAGCACGCGCCGGGGCTTGGGCCTTCGTCCCTTCTGGACCTGCTGAATCAGTGTGCTCATGGGTGCTTCCTTGTGGTGCGTGGAGTCGAGGTCGTGCGGCCAGATCTCGCGGACGAAGTCGCCCTGGCCGAGGCGAACCAGAGGAAGTGCGGCGGCGGAGGGGCGGGCGTTCACGCGGCCGACTCGCAAGGGTGGCGGGCCGCGGCGGACGGCCTCTTTGGCAGCGGCCCGTCGGTGCGCGCCACGCTGAACGTGTCGTCGCCGAACTCCCGCGTGCAGAAGCCGATGAACACACGTGCGACCGCGCGGCCGGTCTCGGTGCTCGCGTCGATCACGACGACGCGTTCGTCGGCGTCGATGGCGTACCCCGCGTCGAGCCGGACAGCCGCCTCGCCGTACAGGCAGCCGACCGCCAGGATCGCCAGCAGGAGCGTCTCCTCGACGGCCTGCATGTCCACGGGGATCTGGAACGCGAGCCGGTACACGAGCCGGCCCGATCGGGCTTCGGTGTTGGTCATGGCAGTTCTCCGGGGTCCATCTACGCGAACTGCGCTCGCCGTGGCGTGCGATTCAGAAGTACTCCTCCAGGCCGGCGTCGCGGAAGATGGCGCGGATCTTGGCGACGTTGTCGCGCAGCGTGCGTCGCGGGATTCCCATCTCCTTCGCCGCGTGCGTGAGCAGGTCGCGCAGGAGTTGGTCGCAGACGCTGCGTTGCTTGGGGCTCAGGCGACGACGCGCCGATTCCAGGTCCAGCCTCAGATCGATGAGGCGTCGCCACCGGTCGTGCGACCACGCCGGGTCGGCGGGCTCCTCGCCGCGGCAGCCGAGTGAAACAGCACGCCCGTGCCGCTTCCTGGACCGTCGCTCCCGAAGCACCGACACCAGGCGCGTCGAGACGACCTGGTTGATGTAGGCCTCGACCGGTCCGCGGCTCGGGTCGTAGCGGCCCCAGACCTCGACGAGATGCACCATCACCGCGCTGGCGACGTCCTCCTCGTCCGAGACGCGGATAACGCCGCGCTGGCGGTACTGCGCGACCTCGCTGTGGATGACCTTCCAGGCAAACTCGATCGTGATGCGGTCCATTTCCATTTGCTTGTCCTTCTGTTTCTGCGCGCAGCCACCGCGCCGAGGCGTCGGGCCGCGTTGAGTGATTTCCGGGGGGATGTCGGGTCGGGTGATCGCCGCGGTTCCGAAGTGGTTCGGACGCGGCGGTGTTGTGATGGGCGGGTTCGCCCGAGGCAGGTCGCGTGGAGCGACCGCCGTTCGCGCTACGCGCGATCAGGACGAGGCGGGGGCGAGCGCCCGCGAGCGTCGGGAATGAGCGAGTTGCAGGTCATCGCGAGACTCCATGTGCCCCCGCGGGCAAGCCAGTGATCAACTGGCGGGAGTCTCGCGCCTTTGCGGCGTCGGATCAGTCCTGACTAGTCATGACTGGTCGATCAGTTTCGACGCCTCCAGGCCGCGCGGCGTGAGGAAATAGCCGCCGCGTGTTCCGTGGTGGCGAGCGTTGTCAAGCAGACCCATCTTCACCAGATTCGACATCGCGGCCTTGAATGTCGCGTCGGCGTCGTAGTTGCCCGCCCACTTTGCGAGCAGGGCTTGTCCCGGAAGCCGGCCCGAGTTGGGACCCACCAGGCCCTTCTCCGCCAGCGCGACAATCGCCTCCCGCTCCATCGGCTTGAGGCGTCGCACCTGCGCCTTGAGCTCCTCGAGGTCAATCGGCGGCGATGCCGACGAGGTGCGAGGAAGCGCTTGCTGCACGAATGCCTCCCATGCGGAAAGGGGATGCCATGCGCCATCACGTTCGTCGATCACGTCTTCAAGCGGCACCAGTACGACTTGGCCATCGGCCAGCGCCGACTCATGCCGCGAAGACCAGTGCTGTCGTGTGAACGTTGCGACAATCGCGGGGCGATGTGCCTTGAGCCGCACGTCGAGGATCAGCCGACCCAGATCGTCGCAGGAACTGGCCACGGCGATCGACGCCTGTATGCTCACCGCAGGCTCCGGTCGCCAGTCACCGATCGAGAGCACGCCCGGGAGCGACACCGTCGGTTCACGAGTCTCATGCAGCCCTAGCACGCGGCACAGGTAGGATCGCAACCGCTTCTCGCACGGCCGGCGAAGCACTCGGTCGGCGTGCGACAACTCGATCGGGCCATCGATCTCCTCATCGCACACAGCCACCGCCCGCCCGTCGGCGTGCTCGACGATGCGCATGGCGGGTCGGCCCGGGCGCGACCATCGACGCGCCAGGCGATTCGTGTCACGCAGCAGCGGCTGAAGCACGGCGAAGCCGTCGCCTGCTTCGCGGTTCCAATCTGCGAGAGTTGCGCCGATGTCGGCATACAACTCAAGACAGCGCAAAGAGCGACTCGGGGACGCCACGCAGGGACTCCGTTCTGGGCATGAGGATCTCTTTCCACTCGAGAAACAGTTCGATGACCTCCGCCGCATCATCGCGGTCGTAGATCGCCGTGTTCGGCGGAACGATGATGACGGGCCGCTTCCGCCGTTCGCCGGTCAACTTGAACGTGAATTTGCCCCGCATGAGCATCGCCGATGCATCGATTTGCCCGTTGACCAGACGCAGGGCCGTGAACACATTGTCCGGTCCGAGTCGCAGGCCGACGTGATCGAGCGCCGGGTGATCAAGCTCCAGCGTGTTCAACTCCACTTCCTCGATCGCTTCGAACTCCCCACGGGTCAGGATGTCCTCGCCCATCTCCCGGATCGGATCGAGCGAGTATCGCCGCGGCGGATTAATCCCGTCGAATAGCGAGCCATCCCCGAAGAGGTGGAGGCCGATGAAGCGGCAGTAGGCGCGGATGTCAGCCTTCGCCCTCGCGTTGACCAGCAGATCTCCGTGCCGCGGGTCGTAGCGGATCACGTCGTAGAGCTCGGGCCGAAGAATCAGGCACCGCGTTTCCTCGTCCTCATCGATGACGGCCTGACTGCGAAGCGTGTCACCTCGACGGATCATGAGGCGGAACCCCGCATCCTCCGGAAAGAAGTGAACGCGGGTTCCGTTGCCGCGGTTTCTCTTGAAGAAGTCTCGACGCAGCGACTCCTGGAGTGCTCCGCAGCGCCGCTTCAGATCGCGGAGGGGCTTCGGGATCGCCTGGGACATTGCGAGGTACCTGGCGATCGTCCTCGGGCGCAGCGACTCGACCTCGCGACGCAGATCTTCGAGGAGGTTTGGAGCCTTCAGGTAGATGCGAACCGCGAGGTCGGCCGTGGGATCGTCAGGGTCTGTCGTCAGCTTGGCTCGCTTCGCCAAGTGCTGCAGGCGGTCGTCCATGCCGGGAAGGGACGTGTCGCTCAGGAGGTCGATGGCCTCGGGCAGACCGGGGGGCAGACCTGTCCCAGCCATGAGCGCCAGCGAGAGCCGGTCGAGCATGTCATGATCGAGGTCCCGCTCTGAACGAATCGTCAGCCCGGACGAGGCCAGCCAGGCGAGGTACGGCTTGAGAAAGCGGAAGAGCCACTTCACGCCGACCTGCCGCAGAACGGAGGGCTTCAGGAACCGTGGCCGGAAAGAGTCTGCCATCGCTCTACTCCTGGGGTCGCTCGGGTCTGCCGGCCCGAGATGTGGTGCTCCTTCGCCTGCTCAAGGGCCGAGAACAGCGTTCTGCAACGGGGATGAAGGCCTTTTCCGCCACGACCGAACCGAACCCGGTCGGGTTTCGTAGATTTCACTGGTTGCGATTATTGCAGATAGACGATACACTGTCCAGTAGGAGAGGACCACCCCCATGTCGACTACCGCCCTGCCACCCCGACACGCCCGGATCGGTCCGGTCGCCCCGACCGACCACGACGTCCGGCTGGCTCGGGAGTCCAGCCGGAGGCTCTCGCCGTACACCAAGCAGGACCTGCAAGTCCGGATTACCGACGGCGACGGTCCCGACATCCTGCTCCCCGCCGCCGCCGTCCAGCTGCTGGTCCACCTGCTCACGCAGATGGCCGAAGGCAACGCCGTCACCCTCATGCCCATCCATGCCGAGCTGACCACGCAGCAGGCCGCCGACCTCCTCGGCGTGTCGCGGCCGTTCCTCGTCAAGGAGCTCGACGCCGGGAAGCTCCAGTTCCGAAAGGTCGGCACCCACCGGCGTGTGCTCTTCGTCGAGCTCATGCGCTACAAGGACGCGATGGACGCCAAGCGCCACGAGGCCCTCGACGAGCTGACGAAGCAGGCGCAGGAACTCCGCATGGGATATTGATGCGCCGGCCACCCGGCAAGGATGCGACGGCGCGATGGCGACCTTCACAGCACTCTACGACTCCTGCGTGCTGTACCCGGCTCCGCTCCGGGACTTGCTCATGCGCCTCGCGCTGACCGACCTGTTCCGCGCACGCTGGACCGACCGCATCCACGAGGAGTGGATGGGCAAGGTACTCGAAGTTCGGCCCGACCTGTCGCGCGGCCAACTCGACCGGACGCGGGATCTCATGAACGCCCACGTCCGAGACTGCCTTGTGGTCGGGTACGAGCCGATCATCGAAGGACTGGCGCTCCCCGACCCCGACGACCGCCACGTCGTCGCCGCCGCGATCCGAGCCCGCGCCGACGTGATCGTGACCTACAACCTGAAGGACTTCCCCAACCCGTACCTCGCGGGATTCGGCATCGAGGCCCAGCACCCCGACGAGTTCATCTCGCACCTGATCGATCTCGCGCCGGGTCCGGTGTGCGCGGCAGCAAAGCGCCACAGGGAAGCGCTGAAGACCCCGCCAAAGACCGTTGAGGAGTACCTCGACGCGCTCGCCGCACAACGCCTCCCGGACACGGTCTCTCGGCTCAGCGAGTTCGAGCACCTGCTGTAGCGCCCGTGATTGAGCGCCACGCCGCCCGCTGCCTTGCCCAATCGGGCTCCGCGGCAATGAACCGAACCGCACGCTCGGAGACCGCCTCGCGCTCTCCCGCCACCAGCGGCAGGAACAGGAGCGCCTCCTGGATGTCCGGCGCGAGGTTGAGCAGGTTCACGATCTGGCTCACGCGAGCCCGGGTGACTTGGCCCAGTTCGGCGATGTCCGCGAAGTCCGCCATCTCACCGCTGCGCACGAGGTCCTCGAACCGGATCGCCAGCGCCATCAACTTCGAGATGCGCGGCACCCGCCCCGCGGGCACCTCCGGCGGCGCTGCACGCTCCCCCGCATGAAGGACGCGCGACCCGAACTGGCCGGTGGTGACGTGGACCTTGAAGTCGATGGTGACGCCGTCGTTCATGCCGCCTCCTCCGTCGCGCCTCGCTGCCCGATCGAACGCAACCCCAACGGGTGGAACGTGATCGAGATCGACCCCTTCGTTGCGTCGTAGTCCACGCGCTGGACGAGCATCCGCATCAGGCGTGCCTGCTCCTTGGGCGAAAGGCTCGACCAGACGCCGTCGAACTCACCGAGCGCCGCATCCACTTCCGCCTTCGTGATCCCGTCCGCGCTCGCGTCCTCGACCGCCCGCCGCAGCGTGGCCGCCCGTTCCTCGGCCCCGCGCACCTTCTCGTGCAGGTCCGCCAACCGCGCCGCAGCGTGAGCGTCCCTGGCGGCGTCGCCCGCCGTGCGGCCAAGGTCCGCGTGAAGGCGGGCCAGTTCGCGCTCGACGCCCGCCAGTTCGCCCTCGGCCGCCAGGCGCTGCGCCGCCATCTGCTCGCGGCACTTGGCCAGCGTGAGCGACAGCAACTCCGGGTCCTTCCCGATCCGCTTGATCTGCTCGACCACGAAGCCCTCGATCTGCTCCGCGGGCAGCGAGCGACACGGGCACGAATCCCATCCCTGCTTCTGGGCCGTGTAGCAGACGTAGTAGCGGTACACCCGCGAGCCGCCCTTGATCGACGTGGTGTGCCCCATCGTCAGACCGCACGGCCCGCAGTGGATCAGCCCCTTCAGGAGTGCGCCGTACTTGTTGCGGACGTGCATGCCGCCGGAGCGTCCGTTCGCTCGGAGCCGCTGGTGAACCTTCGTCCACAGGTCGTCCGGCACGATCCCCTCGTGCTCGCCGGGGTACGTCTCGGCTTTGTACCGCACGCGGCCGCGGTACAGGACGTTGGCGAGGACCTTCAGCACCGCCGCCTTGTCCCACTCGCGCCCGCCATAGGTGTGGCCCTTGCGGGTCTTCACGACCTTGGTTCTCAGGCCCCGGCGATTGAGCTCGCGGCACACGTCCAGCAGCGACCCCTTGGCGATGTACATGCGGAACATCTCGCGGACCTGGTCCGCCTCGGCCCGGTTCACCACGAGCTTCTTGGTCACCGGGTCCACGTCGTACCCGAGGATCGACCGCCCGCCCGACCACTTGCCCTTGCGCCGGGCGGCCGCGATCTTGTCCCGGGTGCGCTCGGAGATGATCTCCCGCTCGAACTGCGCGAACGACAGCAGGATGTTCAGCGTGAGCCGCCCCATCGACTGCGTGGTGTTGAACTGCTGCGTCACCGAAACGAACGAGACCTTTTTGCGCTCGAAGACCTCCATCATGCGAGCGAAGTCGATGAGGGAGCGGCTCAGCCGGTCCACCTTGTAGACCACCACGCAGTCCACCTTACCCGCCTCAATGTCCGCCATCAGCCGCTTCACGGCTGGGCGCTCCATGTTCCCGCCCGTGAAGCCCCCGTCGTCATAGCGATCGGGGAGCGCGACCCAGCCCTCGCCCTTCTGACTGGCGATGTACGCCTCCGCACTTTCGCGCTGCGCGTCGAGCGAGTTGAACTCCTGCTCGAGCCCCTCCTCGGTGCTCTTGCGGGTGTAGATCGCGCACCGCACCTGCGTTTTCGGCTTGGCATCCGCTCGCTTGGTCATGCGTCAACCTCCGCCGACTTCTTCCCGCGTGCCGACGGCAGGCCGAAGAAACTCACCCCGTTCCAGTGCGCGCCCGTGATCTTCCGGGCGATCGCCGTCAGCGAGCGGTACACCTCGCCCTCATACTCGAACCCCCGCGGCAGCACGCGCACGACGACCGGCCGCCCCTTGTACTCGCGCCGGATCACGGCCCCGGGTTTCGGAAACGACGAGGATCGCCCGGCCTCGAACGCAGCCGCGACTGTCGTGCCCGGCCCGCGGGCCGCCCTCGGGGCGCTCAGGCGAATCTCCGCGTCATCGGCCAGTTCGAGCGCCCGGCGGCGGGCACGCTCCGTGAGCCCGCCCTCGCGGAGCGCCTGCATCCGCCAGACGATCCGCTTGACCAGGTGCTGCTTGTGGTTCGACCGCGTCGGCTCGCCGAAGACCTCGGCGTAGCGCTGCCTCAGTTCGGCAACGGTGAGCTTGGCGAGGGCTCTGGCGGCCGCGGCGGGATCATCGGGTGGGGGCCAAGGGTGTGGCATCATCGGGACTCTCCGGTTCGCAAGGCGTCAACCGCCCTGGAGCGGACGATCAAGGCGGACCGGCCCCGAGGGTTCAAGTCCATCCCCCTCTCTTTCTCGATGCGGCCCGAACTCGCCCATGCGGCGTGAATCGTCGCGCCGGCGGCGAATGCCCGCGGCGAGGATCTCGGCGATGGCCGCGAGTCGCTGGCTCGGTGTGAGCGGGTGGACGGGCGCGAGGTCATCGCGCTCGGCCCCCTCGTCGAGGTCGATCGGCATGGGTGCATCCGTGCGTTGGCCCGCCCGAGGGGCGGGTCAGCGATGGGTCGGGCCGCCCGCCAGCGGGGCGTCAACCACCATCTACGCAAACGGTTCCGATCGTGGCGGGGGGAGTCCGATCGAAACCACGGATGAGCATGTCGCGTGCTCGCCACGGTACGTGAGCGGGTGTGGCAAGCGGCGTCAGATACGGTCTCGCGGGCTGCTATTCATCAGGATCGCGCCGGCGCACGCCGTGGTGCTGGGCTGTGTACCTGTCAATCCGTTCGGAGAGAAGCCCGATGACGTCTGACGTGCCACCTGCACCGTAGACACGGTCTTCGGGCACATCCGCATAGCGTACGCGCTCGTCGACTCGTTGATCGGCAACCTGACCGCTCCAGCCATCCACCCGAACCGCGATGATCAGCCTCTTGTATATCCACGCGAGGCAAATCTCCGACATCGTGCCCGCGCCGCCGCCGATTGCGACCAACGCATCCGCATGAGCCACCACCGAGTTGCGGACGTGATCGAGACCGGACGGAATGACGATGTCGACGTGTGGATTGGCTTCGGTGGGATCATGCCCGGGCAACACTCCGATGGTGTCGCCGGGTGCGTATCGGTCCGACGACTTCGCCCCACGGCACGCTGATTCCATGACGCCGCCCAGGCCACCTGTCATCACGCGGAATCCCGCGTCTACGAGGGCACGTCCGATCTCCTCGGCGAGCACGTCCTTTGGTGATCCCGCTGGGACGACGGCATCGCCAACCACGGCGACCACCTTGCGGCGGGTATCGGAGTTCATTGATTGGCCTCCTGCGCCGACGGCTTTGTTCCCGAGAGTCGGAGCGTGCCCTCCTCGCGATCCTCTCGGTCAAGTGTGTGATCGAACGGTGCGGATTGAATGCCGACGAACCCAGCACGTGAAAGCAGATTCACCAGCGCCTGCCGGTCATACGCAAACAGGTGCTCGTCATAACGATCCCGGAAATGATAGTTCAAGTGCTCGATCGGCAACTGGACCTCCGGTGGATGCCATCGCTCCCGAGCAATCCGGAAGTACTGCGCATCATCACCCTCCACATACGCACGAATGGCTTTCTCTGTATCCGGCACGCCAATGCGGACGGTGCCACCCGGAGTCAGCACGCGGTAGCACTCTGCGATGACGTGCAGAGCCTCGTCCGGATAGGCGACGTGCTCGAGGACGTGCTCAAGGCGGACGCCGATCACTTGCCCGTCGGGAATAGGCCAGCGGGCGCGAATGTCGAACACCACGTCGGCATGGCGGTACAGGTCCGCGTTGATCCACCCATGAATGAGGTACTTGCCACACCCCAGGTTCAGCCTCTTGCCTTGAAAATCCACGCGCCGGGCCAACCAGCAGCCGAGGATATGGCGGGCCGAATACCTCACCTCACGCAGTACACACAGACGGGCCCGATGAAGCGGCGACCGACGCGTTGTCGCTGCGAAAGCATTCGTGCTCATGAGCGGACCTCCCCGCGAATCCACAAGGCGATCTCGTCATGCTGCACGAACACCCCCGCAAGGTACGGCACGGCCGTTGTGCGGACTCCCCGGAGCGCTGCCAGGAATGCCATGATGACGAAGTCGTGCGTCACCGCCACAGCCCGGCGTGTGTGTGCTCTCTCTGCGGCCAAGGCAACGTCTCGGATGGCACGCCGAACTACATGGTCGCACGGCACAAGGATGCCCGGCATCAGCGAGCCGTCCATCCAGGCCCTCATGAGGCCCGCCCACCCCAAACGAGCCTTGGCGAGTTCGTACACGTCCCGGTCGGCAACGCGGAAGTCGACCAGAGAGTCGAACATTGTCGGCGACTGCCCTTCGCTTCCCGCACCGTGAGCAACAGCCTTGGCTGTCTGCACGGCTCGCAAGACCGGGCTCGACATGAACACGACACCGCGACCCAGTCTGCGGCCAAGGGATTCGGCCTCTCCGTGGCCGTTCTGGGTCAAATGAACGGCGTCCTTCTGCTCGGCGCTCAACCCGGCGAACGAGGGCCGCTCACCATGCCTGATGAACAGGATGCCGCCCTGCTCGCCCCATACAGATTCCGTGACCTGGTCCGCCTGCACCAGCGCATTGTGCAGGTTCCATCGCGTCCTCGGTCGCGGCGGCTTGGCGACGATCGCGGCGATCTGTGCTTCGCGCTTCACACGATCCTCGCCCTTGCCGAGTCCGGATGGCTCGTAGAGATAGATTGGCCCACGAATCCACGACTTCCGCTGAGCCATCTCCACGATGGGCAGCATGAACGCCCAGTCGACGGCGATATCAACGTACTGCCCTTCGACGCGGAGTTCGTGATCCGGGATGGCATCGAACAGGTGCTTGCGGAACGAACGGAGGTGCTGCCAGACATTGCCGCCCCGTGCTGTTCGCGGTGAGTCGAGATTCACGGCATACTCGACGTGCTTGTCAGTCCGATGCATCGAGCCGACTGTGACCTCGCTGCCGCGTGTGTACTCCTCAGCAACCCGGTCCAGTACATCAGGACCAATCAGCGCGTCGTCAAGGTCCAGCGTGACGATGACACTATTCGGGTTCGTGCAGACGTGCCGGATGGCCAGCGTCAGGTTCGCCATCTGCCCCCGCCGCTCGCGGGGCTGGATCAGTGTGCAGCGATCCCTCGACGGCTCCAGCGCGAGCCGGAGGTACTCGCGGGACTGGGTGTCCGAGCCGTCATCGATGACCACAGCACCCCAGTCGTCTCTCCCCTGCGCGGCGAGGGAGGCCAGGCACCTCGCGATTCGGCCTGGCGGGACGTTGCGCCCAGTGATCACCAGGACGAAGGGCTCGTCCCGGTTCCTCGGCACCCAGTCCAGCGGGCCGCCAACGAGATCGACCGTGCCCACCTGTGCTGCTGGACATGCATGCTTCTCGACCAGGTCGAGCACAAGCATCCAATCGCTCACACTCCGCTTGAACTCATTCGGCGGGTGAATGAACCCTGTGTGATGCGAAGCACCTCGCAAGGATGCAACTCGACCCTCCTGTGCAGCCACATCCATCGAGCGATGCCACGACAGTGACGGCACGCCCTGAATCAGAGGGTTCGGGAACGGCCGGGCCTGGAGTAGTCGCCTCTTGTGAAAGAGACACGCCCGCGCCTCGACACGCCACGGCGTGCCGTTGTCGCCCGGGGTGAACGGATGCGCGTGGGTGTGGATCACGCTCAGTGACGCCGTCACTGCATGATCCAGCCGGCTCATGGCTTCGATCATGTCCCCCAGGTAGTCATCGGCGTGGGTGACGCGCCGAACCAGAATGTCAGAGTCAACCTGGAGAACGTACTCGCCGCTGCATTGCTCCAAGGCCCATAGCGGCGCGACGAGCGGTGCGCCCGCAACGCTGTGGGTGTGCGTGCTGTCGCTTCCGAACCAATCACTCAACACTCGCCGGGCTTCAGGCCCAGGGTCAGGACTCATCAACACGCGGTCAATAAGCCCGATGGAACGCAGTCGCTCGGCTTCGCGCACGATCCCAGCCATGTCGGCGAGCGAATGCTGCCTCACGAACCCGTCGGAACGAGAGTCGATCACGAGCACCCGCTCGCAGAATACTCGCGGGCGTTCCAACTGCGTCACAAGGTGGCGCACTTGGCGCTCGAGGGTGGCCGTTTCCATCGCGCAGGTCTTGATGAGCAGGGAGACTGGCGGAGTGTCGTGAGCCATCGCCTTGCGTCTACACACCAGTGTCAGGAAATCGCAGGCCGGCTCAAACCTCTCCGTGTCCACGGTCTCGCTTGAGATCCGCCGTTCAACATGAAGGCCGTGGCGGAGCAGGTCGCGTTCGAGGCGAGAGAGCGATCGGTGGTACTCCCTTCTCCCCGCGCCCGTTTCCGCGTTTTCCATGTACCAGAAGGCTTCGTCATAGGTCACGTTCGACGGGAGATCACGTCGGCGGTGCAGCGGTGTCGGATGGCCGAAGGTCGCGTGGGGGTTGCACACCGTCACAACCACCAGACCATCCGGGCGAGCGCCGAGCGCGATGTCCGCCAGAGCCTGCTCGTACTCCGGTCCGTCGCCCAGTTCGCAGAGGACCAGCGACGAGATCACGGCATCGAACGGCCCGGCGGCCAGCGCGACCTCACGGTTCGTCGTCAGGGTCAGCGTCGACGGCAGTGGATCGAACCGACGCCAGGACTCCTCGATCCCCCGCCCCGGGTCGTAGCCGACAACCGTCAGCCCGGCCTCGGCGAGGTGGCGGGCACTCCTGGCCTTCTTCCCGCAGCCATAGTCGAGCACCCGCGCCACGCCCGACTCGAGCACCAAGGAATCAACGATTCCCGAGACGATCCTCGTGGCCGATGGCTTCTCGTCGCACAGCGCCGTCCAGAAGCGTTCGAAGCCGTCGAGTTCCGGCAGGGTCTTATCCGTAAGTGCCCGGCGCATGATCTCGTCAAGGTCCGGACGATGCGGCCACCGCCAGGTCAGCCACGCGCGTTCCGCCATCGCTCGGTAGCCATCATCGCTAAGTGGCCGGATGTCTGACCCGTAGTCGATGAGTTTCAGCCCCGTAGCGGTCACCCTGAGGTTCCTGGGATGCATGTTCCTGAACGAGATGCCGTACGACTTGCATTCTCTGAGGAGTGCGAGTAGGTCCGCGCCGTGGCCGCCGGTGTAGGGCGTTGACTCCTCGAACGGATACACCACGAGAAGCGTTTCATCTCGCACCTCAACCCGGGTGAGCGGGTAGAGATGCTTGGGCTCGTCCATACGGGCCGCGAGAGTCCGGAGCGTGGCCAGCGTATCGTGGTTCGGGCGTCGCTTGAGCAGATCGAAGACCTTGAACACCCGACGCTCGTCAGAGAAGACAATTCCCTCGCCGCCGGCTCCCAGCAGCCGCAGGTCCTTCACGCCGAAGGCACGCTTCAGTATCGCCCGGGCGCGCCGCTCACGCGCCTCCGTGATCTCCTTGTCGGTGGGAGACGGCGTATTCCGCGTTGCGCGGTACTCGCTGATCAGTCCGTCCATCGAGGCGAAGGCGTCGCGGACGCTCTGCTCCGAGGCGGCTTTACGCACCCGCTCCGCGATCCGCGCGATGGCAGTCGGCTTGACGAGACTGCATAGCCGGTCCATCTCAGCGGCGATTGTCGCCAATGCTTGCCCTGTGCTACCAATCGCCCAAGTCGAAGTGCCTTCGAGCATACTCCGCGCGCGGTGGCGGATGCTGTCCGCCAGTCCGAACACCCGCCAGGCGCTGAGTGTGAACGCAGCCAGCCGTTCATCCAGGTACTTGCGGACCAATCGGGCTGCCTGCTTGAGTTCATCGGGCGACCATGCCAGCAACGGCTCGCGCCGCCGATCCACTGGCCGCGATTCCAAGAGTTCGCCCGCCGCCCGATACAGCGCATACCCCAGGATGTCCGCAAGCAGGGTGGCCTCGTCGAGGCCGCTGGATGTCGTGAATGAACGATCATGTCGCACGCCAGCGGCGGCGTGCTGGACGATCCGGAGCCCCATCTGGTCACGCATTAGCAGGGCGGTGAGCATGTCTGATCGCCGGACGTACAAGTTGCCGAAGCGGGCGATGTTCTGCGGGTATGCAAGAAGGTGCTCGGGGTTGAAGAAGATCGTCGAGCCGCCCCGTTGCACGGATGGCCTGGCAGCGTCTTCAGGTAAAGATGCGGCATCCATAACCAGCGGACGGAAGACCGGCTCACCGGCCAGTAACCGGTCCACGCGGCCTGCGATACTGTTCAATGCATCCGCGTTCGTCGCGCCGGAGGCGGGCGGCTGAAGAGAAAACGGTGTTTCGAGGTGCTCTGTGTTTCTCGACAGGTCGTAGTATGCATCTGGCAGGGATGACCGTGATGCTGCCTCTCCCGCCGCCCTGTCGATCCAGGGGGAGCAAGGCGTCGTGTTCTCCCACTCGGCCAGATGGCGGTCGAGGTCGATCAATTGCATCCGAAGCGTCGCCGTGAACGGGAGAGGCGCCGCACCGGTGTCCGGCCCGATGACCACGTCCACCCCCCGGTCCCGCAGTTTGATCAGCGCCGCGATGTCCGGCGTCTCTCGCTCGATCGACTTGCCGCCAGCCGCCACGCGAATCGACAGCCGCTTGTCATCATCCAGAATCCACGCAGCGGACCCCGGATGACGCGCGGCGACCTTCCCAACATAGGTGTTCAGCACCGTGCGAGACACAGCGATCGGGAGCCGTTGGCGCGTGGGATCGGGGGTATCAATGAGAGCCCCCTGCGCCCAGTCTTCACGTTGACGCTCGATCGTGATGAGGTCGATGGCCAACCCCTCCGCCTGAAAGCGACGAACGAGTTCATGCAGCGGCCTCGTCCCGTCTTCGGGGAGTGGACCATTTTCGACGACGATCACCACCACATCTGACACGTCAGGGCGTGTCTTTAGACGGACGAGGTCTGAGAGCAAGCCATCAACATGCGGCCTGGGATTCGCGTCCGTCACGAAGCCGACAACAAACCCTATTGACTGAGCCGATGGCTGCAAAGACGCGACCTCGACAGGCGTGAGCGGCTCGGGCTCTGGTGGCCGCCACCCGAACAGTTTGAACGCCCGCGCGGCCGCGACCTCCCGCGCGGCCTCGTCGAACCTCGGTGCGTGCTTCCTCCAGAATCGCGTGAGGCCTTCAAGCTTAGTTTGCGAGGCGGGCGCGGACAGGCGATCTTCGCGAGGGTCTGCGTAATGATGGACGGTGTGCGCCGACGTTGCGCCGAATCGCAGGGCTGGGAGATCTGCCAGTCGGATGCACAGGTCACGATCGGTACAACTCGGCAGGTGCTCATCGAAGCCGCCGGCTTGGAGCAGCAGGTCAAGCCGTACGAACAGGTTTGAACCCTGGATGTGCTGGCCCTTGATGAACTGCTCGCGGGAATCAAGTGTCGATGGAATCGAGTGGAGATGTCCCGGGCCATCCAAGGTGCCGAAGCGGATGAGGCCCGAGGCGACCATGTTCAGGTCGCGAGCGATGGCTGCCTCGAGGCACAACTCGATGTGGTCGGGAGCCCACGCGTCGTCGTCGTCGAGAATGGCGACGAACCAGAGATCGGCGTACCGCACGATGTCCGCGTCGCGGTGCAACTGGTCGATCCCGGTGTTCCATGCGCCGGCGGCTCGCGCCCGAGTGCGCCGGTTGCGCATCACGGTCATGCGAATCCGATTGCCGCACTGTGCCTGAAGGTGCTGAGCCAATTTCCCCAGGTCCGGATCTGGCAGTTCCTCCTTGGTCCTATCCACAACGATCACGAGCCGGTCGGGCACTCGTGTCTGGGTGAGGATGGACGGGAGCGCCCGTTCACGTAGCAGGTCAACCCTGCCACGGGTGGCGATGAGCGCAACGACAGCGTGGCCGCTTACGGATTGTGGACGTGTGTCCATCGGGATACCTCCGATGAGCGAGGTTGGAATCCGCTGGCGTCGCCACGCAGGAACGCGCGGCTATGCCCGTCGGGCACATCCCTCGATCGTCGGAGTAGCCGCGTGCAGCTCGCTCGAGCTCGGCCGCAGGAGAGATCTCGTCGCTCATCGATTCGAGATCCGAACCTCGCCTCACGCTGTCATCCGGCAAACAGGGAGTCACGGTCAGCGGACGATACTAGGAAACCAGCCATGAACGCGTCAATGAACCTCAATGAGAGCCTCAACGACCGCCGCGCCAATGTCGCAGCGGCCGGGTCGTTCGATACGCCGTGACCACCGTCCCGTCGTCGGCGAGAATCACCGCGACGTTGGCGACCATCTCCGCGTGCTTGCCGAGCGCCGCTCGTGCCCAACGCAGGGCGCGTCGGCCAAGGTAGAGCACGTGGCAGCCCTCGCCGGCGTCGAGCCACTCACCGAACTCCAAGACCATCCGCAAGACCCAGGCGCTGATGCCTCGCTGCGCCATCCGCGCCTGGGCATGCCCGCTGAGTGCGACCGGAACACCGTGTGACCCCGCAGCCTGACCGCATGACAACGCTCGCGCGGCATCGCCGCGCCTGCCCGACCAACTTGTCCTTTCCACGGTTTGCCCTGCCGCGATGCCGGATCACCCTTTCGGGACCGAGCTCGGGAGTACGGCGACACGCCGACTCCGTATGGTCGTGGCGGCCCGGATTTGAGTCGGAGCCGCCTGGGCTGTGACCACATCCCTGACCCTGAGACACGGCAGCGGGCGAGTCGTTGGACTCGGGTCCGACGCGGGGAGGTCATCGTCACAGCCCGCGGCGGCTTACTCGCTGTCGCCCCCAAGCAGGGACGAACCCAACGCCTGTTTATATGCGCAACCGGCTCGTTGGTTCCCTGATCACGAGCAAGGCGTGGGCGATCAGAGCCGAGAGGGCCTGATGCGGTTGTCCCAGCATGGACTCTACATTTCCAATCCGTTCCAATCGCCGCCCACCCCTGATCGGAACCCCGCGTCAAATCGGCGGGTGCGCTAACCGAGAGTCGGAGAGAGTTTGAGAGGTTTGGCCGAGAGGCCGACGGGAACCCTGGGGGTTCTCGTCGCTCGCCCGATGGGCCGGGCCAAACCGAGAGCGCGGCCGCGCGGGGTGGCTGGCGACCGTGCGGCGCAAACCCCAATCCGGACGGGACTTTGCGCGGCCTGCCGCGAGCACCGCCGCACGCCCGGAAACCGCCGGGTGCGTAAAGCAAAACCGGCCCGCTTTCGCGGACCGGTCAGAAGCTCCCCGACTAGGACTCGAACCTAGAACCTACCGGTTAACAGCCGGTCGCTCTACCATTGAGCTATCGGGGAAACGAAATGTCGCGGCCAGAACGGCTTCAATCCGCCACCGAGCGGGCCGGGCCAAAGCCTAGCCGCCCTTGGCCGAGGGTCAAGATCGGCCGACCCGCTCTCTCCCTCGACCCGACGGCCCGGCCTATACTCTCGACCCATCGCCCGGAGCCCTACAGGCCCCCCAGGCGAACCACGCGGCAGGTTCCCGTCTCGTCCCTGGCTCGGCCGGGGATCCGTCGGTCACTTGCCACCGATACCCGAGCCGCCCGGCTCGGCTTCGGTCGCCCAGGCGAACGTCCGGTGACGTGGAGGGGAATGAGAGTGGCCGTCGATCGTCCCGGTTCGTCACGGGGCGGTCGATCGCAGGGAGCATGCACCATCCCGAGGGTCCGCCCGCCGGGAACATCGGAACGACCGGATCAACGACCGACGCTTGATCCACGACTGGAATTAGACCAACGACTCATTCGGGGACTCGCCATGAAGAAGGACACGCATCCGCGCTACTACCCCAACTGCAAGGTCTACCACAACGGCCAGGTCGTCATGACCGTCGGCGCCACCGTGCCCGAACTGCACGTCGAAGTCTGGTCGGGCTCGCACCCGTTCTTCACGGGCAAGCAGACCTTCGTCGACGCCGCAGGCCGCGTCGAGAAGTTCACCCGCAAGTACTCGGGCAACTACTTCAAGAAAGACGAGAAGAAGAAGGCCTGAGCCTCGGCCGGGGGCCATGCCGTCACGCCCTGGCGCCCTGCGGCGTCCGTGGAGCCTGCTCGGCGGTGCGTCCGCAGCCGAGCTGAGCCACGATGAGCCGAGCCGCCGTTGGCCCGTCCTGTGTTGTCCCAATGTGTATCGTCCCAACCAGGCGACCATCGAACGCACGCCAAGAGCGTGCGTTTTTCAATGAAGGCCTCACCGGCCCGCGGACCATTCGGCGCTAGTCCAGTGCCGTGTCGGGGACCGGGCACGCCAAGCTCATGCTGTACATCCCCGAGCGATCGAAGCAGCACGGACGCCTCTTGCCCTTAGAGAGCATATCGATCGCCGCGGCCATGCGCTTTGCGCGCGTTTCGGCCTGCTTGGCCGACTCCATCCAGAAGATCCAATCGCGCCGGGCGGCCGGCGTGATGTCGTCCCACACCTCGCGCGCCCCGGGCTTGCCCGCCTTCCCCGCCGGGGCATTCGTCAGCGCCCGTCGCAACGCGGGCGGCACGATCGGCTCCGGCTCCTCCGCCATCGGCACGAACTCGATCGCCACCATGTCGCCCACTTTCGCGCCCGCCGCCTCGCTGAGCTTTCGCTCCACCTTCAGCCAGTGCCCGCCCTTGCCGTCCGGCTGCAACGTCGCCCGAAACGCCGCGCCGCCCAGCGTGCCTTCGACCGACACCATGCCGCGCGAGGGCAGCTTCCGGCTCGCCTCCGCGGGCAGCACAAGGAACGTCCAGGCGGCCGCCTTCCCCTTCGTCACTGGCCGATGCAGCACGGCACTGAATCCGATAGCGGCACCAGACTCTCGCGTCGCTGCCTTGCTCCGGCGCCGACGCGAGGGCGCTGCTGTTTCTCTCTTGACCGCCGCCATCTTCTCGTGGGTCGATTGCTTGGCCATGGCGACATGCTACCGCGCGCCCGCAGTTCATGACCGCGATCGCGCGGGCCGACCGCGAAGGCGATCGCTGGCCCCGCAAGCTCGCTCTATGATTGTGAATGCGCATCATCGCGGGAGAATTCCGTTCTCGAAGGCTCCATTCGCCGCCGGAGGACGTGCAGACACGCCCGATTCCCGACCGGGTGAAGGAGTCGATCTTCTCGATCCTCCGCGGGCACACGCCGGGCGGCGTGTTCTACGATGCCTTCGCCGGCACGGGCTCGATCGGCCTCGAGGCGCTCTCGCGCGGAGCCGCGTCGTGTGTGTTCGTTGAGCAGGACCGGCGCATGGCCAAGGTGCTCGAGCGCAACATCGCCGAGCTGGGCGTCGCCGATCGAACCGAGGTCGTGGTGGGAGACGCGCTCGGCGTGGGGGCGCTGTCCCGCTGCCCGCGTCCGGTCACGATCGCCTTCCTCGACCCGCCGTACGCCGTCATGCGCGAGAAGCTCGGCGTAGCGCGGGTGCTGGCCCAGGTCGGCGCGCTGGCCGAGCGGTTGAGCGACGACGGGTTCGTGCTCCTGCGCACGCCGTGGCCTTTGTTTTACGAGCCCGACGATGAGTCGAACGCCGGCGAGCCGGGGTCGCACCATCGCAAGGGCAAGAGGAGCGCCGAGCGCCGAACGCCGTCGCGCCCCGGTTCTCATCCGGAGTCCGCGGGCTCGCGCGCCGGCTCTCGCACGCGTCATCGCGACAAGCGCGCGGGCAACGACTGGACCGAGGTCTGGTCGATCGAAGACGGCGAGCTCGACGACGAAGCGATCGAACAGCTCCAGGCCGAACCCGAGGAAGACTTCATCGAGCCAAAGAGCGATGCCGCCAAAGCGCCGCGCATCCAGGTCGAGCTCGCCGTGCCCGGCACGCTCGGGCCCGAGACTCATGTCTACGGCAGCATGGCGGTGCACTTCTACGCTCGGAAGAAGTGACGATCCGGCGCCCGCTTCCATCGCCCGACGCGCTCGGGCACTCGCCGGTCGCATGGGCCGATTTCGCCGGGGCTTCCCAACCGACGCACGGCCGACGACGCTGGCACTTGCGATCGCCTACGCGCCGGCGAGCCGGTGCATCGCGTCGCGCAGGGATGGATACAGGCTCGCGTGAACCTCGCGGACCCCGTGATAACGCGGTGCGTCCGGGCCGGGCTGGACCACGAGCTGGTCCTTGATGATCGCGTCGCAGGCTTCCCGCACGCTGCACCACACGCCGGCCCCGACGCCGCCCATGATCGCCGCCCCGAGCGCCGGACCTTCCTCGGTGTTGGGGAGCGCCACGGGTGTTCCATACACGTCGGCCTGAATCTGGCGCCAGAGCGATGACTTGGCCGCCCCACCGCCGATGCGAATCGTGCGGACATCAACGCCGGCGGAGCGCACGATCCCGAGGATCTGGCCCATCGTGAACGTAACACCCTCGATGACCGATCGAACGAGGTGCGCGGCGGTATGGCGCGCGGTGAGGCCGATCCATCCGCCGGTGGCACGCGGATCGGGATAGGGGCAACGCTCGCCGGTGAGCTGGGGAATAAAGACCAAGCCGTCGCTTCCCGGAGCGACGCTGGCGGCGAGCGACATGAGATCATCAAAGCTCTTGTCCGGAAAGAGCGTGTCGTGGAGCCACTGGAGCGAGCCGGCGGCGCTGAGCATCACACCCGTCACGCACCAACCCTCCCGCGACGTGGCGGTGCCGGTCCCGGCGCAGAACGCGTGCAATCGCCCCGCCGGCGCGTCGCCCGTCGGCAGGTCCTTGCGCGGCCTGGTGGTGTGCGAGTAGATCACGCCGCTGGTGCCCAGCGTGGCGAGAACCACGCCCTCGCGGATCACGCCCGCACCGACCGCGCCGGTCTGGTTGTCGCCCGAGCCCCCCACCACCGGCGTCCCCGCACAAAGGCCCGTCTCGCTCGCGGCCCAGGTGGTGATCGATCCGCTGACCTCGCAGGCTTCGAGCACCGGCGGAAGGACGGCAGGATCAATCCCGACCCGCGACAGCAGGTCGAAGTTCCACTCGCGCCGGTCGATGTCCTGCGCGAGCATGCCGCTCGCCTCGCCCGCGTCGGTGGCGATCTCGCCGGTCAGGCGCAGGCGGATGTAGTCCTTGGGAAGAACGACCATGTGGGTCTTGTGCCAAACACCCGGTTCGTGATCGCGCACCCACATCAGCTTGGGCAGCGTGAATCCCGGGAGGGCCGCGTTGCCGACCATCTCGACGAGCTTCCGCCGACCCCCCGCCGCACGCTCGATGGCTTCGCACTCTTGGGCGCAGCGCTGGTCATTCCAAAGGATGGCGCGGCGGAGAACGGGGGCGGATCGCCCCCCGCCGTTGGCCGCGGACTTGTCGAGCAGGACCGCGCCGTGCATCTGCCCGGAGAGTCCGACCGCCCTGACTTGCGACGCGTCCGCTCCCGCCCTGGAAACAACCTCGCGCACCGACAACACCACGGCACGCCACCAGTCCTCCGGCTCCTGCTCCGACCACAGCGGGCGCTCACGATAGATTTCGTGGGGCGAGCTCGCCGAGGCGAGCACACGGCCGCGCTCGTCGATAAGGAGGCTCTTGGTCGAAGACGTGCCGATATCGATGCCCAGGAGCATGGGCCGAGTCTATCGCGCCCGCGCGTGATCGCCGCGGAACTCCGTCAGGGCTTGGGAGAGGCGGGCCCACCGGGCTTCTGTCCCCGTTCAGCCGGCTCGGCCTGTCCGGGTTGATTCTCGATGGGGCCCACGGGCTTGGCGAACTCGAGCCATGCCGACCCGGACGCTTCGCCGTCCTGATTGAGGAAGACTTCCCATCCCACCGAATCGACCTGGGACATCGAGTTCAGGACGGGGATCATCGCGACCGCCGGTCCGGCGAGCTTGACGAACGCCGAGGGACGCAGCCTGACGACCGAAAAGACGTCTCGCTCGGCCTCCGCAGGAGCGCCCGCGATGATCCTCAGGCGTTCGATCTCGGCGTTGGCTGCCCGTATGGAACCACCCCGAGCCAGCGACGCGATCCACCAGCCCTCGGGGCCCGGGCCCGAATTCTCGTACGACCAGGCCATGAAGGCGCGCTCCTGCCCCTCGCGCACGACCTGGTCTGCCGCGCGGAGCTCCACCGTACGCTGGGCTTCGGGCCCCAGCCCCTCGAAGCTCAGCTCCTTGGAAAGGCGCCCACCGTCAGGTCCGGTCGGGCACGCGTGATCGCGCAGCAGCCGGGCCAAGACCGCGTCGCCAAGCTCGCTGGCACGCGTGACGTCGGAGACCTGGACTCCGACGGACATGGAAAAACCAGAGGCGCCGTCGGCCGGGTGCATCCACATGAGCATGCGCGGCCCCAGCAGGGCGTCGAGCTCTTGCGTCGGGCCCGTCAACTTCGACAACTGCTCACCGATCGGCCCAGGCAACTTCGAGAAGCCAACGCCGTCCGTCGGACCGGCAAACACGAACATGGAGTCGGGCGCGATCTGCCTGATCCCGGCCCGCGGAAGCGTGAGCGATGCCATCCCGCCCGGGGGACGAGATGCCGTCATGAGCGCCGGGTTCCCCGCGATGCTCGCTTCCCAGCGAGTGTCGCTGGCGGCCCGCATGCCCAACGCCAGAATGGAAGGCGCTTCCTTCAGACTCTCCGGCGAGGCGTACTTCCCGGGCAAGGGGCCGCGAAGCAGCGCGATCATCGGGCGATCGCCCATCCGCGCCACATACTCGAAGCCCGGCACCTCGGAGAGCCGCCGGCCTCCTTGGCCAGAGACCAGCCGATCAAACAACGCCGAGGATGAGGCAGGCGCCAAGATGGCGGTGGCGCGACGCACGCCGTCCGATCCGGGCTTCTCACGCGAGGTATCGGCCGTGGCGAGTTCGAATCGGCCGTTCTCCAGCGAAAGCACCGGCCGCCCACCCGACACCCCGCGCGGCGCGGGCCTGAGCCGCGCGTAGAGACGCTTCTCGAATCCCGCGTCGATGCGGCTCATCACGGCCCAGCGCGTGTCCACACAACCAGGCTCAGCATCGCTGGGCTCAAACTCAAGGACCACCAGCAGGCTTCGCCCGACCAGCGCGTCGAACGCATGATCGGGCGGCACGTCGAGCGTCGCGGCCAGTTGCTTCCACGCCTCGGAAGTCTCGCTCAGAAGGCCGGCACTCTGAAACAAGCGTTCCAGCGCCCTCCCGGCGGGCGACCCGCGCAAGGAGGAGGCATCCTCGACCAGAACGGCGGCATGGATGGAACAGGGCAGAGAACCCAGAAGATCGACGCTCTCCTGGCGCAGACGCGCCAACGCCGTGACGCAGAGCGACACCGACAAGAAAGCGGCGAACCAGGTGCCGAGTCGCGCCACGGGTGCTCCGATGAACACTTCGGCCCGACGTGGGAACACTCCCACGACGGAGCACGGAACGGCGGGATACTCACGCCTCATGCCCAAACAACGCCTCTACTTTCGGGGCGCCGCATCGTGCCGCTCCGGAACAGAGAGGCCCGGGACATCCTGCCGCCAGCCGCCGACCCACGTCACCCCGCTGGCCGGAAGATCGCCGTCGCGGATGGTGACGTTCGCGGGGGCCTGCCACGCCACGGAGATCGATTCGCCACAAGGGCGAAGCCAGGTCAGCGGTCGAGCGTCGCTCGGGGCAATCCACGCCGACGTCAGCTCCCAGGAAAGCTTCGGATCATAATTCGACGTGTCGCCCAGACCGAGAGCCGCCCTCCGCGGAGCATGGCGCCGCGGAACACCGGCCTCCCCCGGCTCGACCAGCGATTTGGTAATCGTCCCGACGGCGCTGGCCATGGCCTGCGCTCCATCCACGACGTCGCGATGCCCGGCCTCGGTCAGCGTCGAGATCGGACGCTGGCCAGCGCCGAAATCCGAGAGCTCGGGGTACATGGCCTGCAGCACCGCCAGCCCCCCCACCGCGAGCACCACGCTCACGCACAACGCCGTCCTCCGACGCGCGCGCCGTTGACGACGCTCGATCTCGACAAAGGGCGACTCGGAATGAACCGCGGAAAGCACCGCGTCCGTCACGTCAATCCGGCCCACGGGACCCCGAATCGCCGCGATGACCGACCGCTGAGCATCGAGCTCGGCCATCACCGCGGGATTGGTCAGGGCGAGCTGGTCGATCGGGCCAGATTCACCCCCGCCCTCGCCGGTCGAGCGCGGACGGTCGAGGTGGTCGTCGATCAACCTCTGCATCTCAGGGGAGATCGCGGCGCGCGGTTGGGGACGCTTACTCATGCGTCACCCCCCTTCCACGGATCATCGCGCCAACGTGGACCTCGGTCTGTGTGTCGTCGTCATCCTTGGCGGATCCCGTCGAGCCCGGATGCGCTTCAACGCTCGGGTCGACCTCCATCGCGTCCCGCAATCGCCGGCGCCCGCGGTGCAGGTGGCTCTTCACCGTGCCCTCCGGCATCGCCAGGTGCTCGGCGATGAGCCAGATCGGCCAGTCCTGCTGGTGGAACAGCAGGAGAACTTCTCGCTGCTCCAGCGACAACGACATCAACGCCCGTTGCAGCGCGTCGCGCGAGGCCGAATCCGAGTCCTCCCGGATCACCGGCGCCTCCGGGCGCTCCGCACGACCGGCGTGCGCCGATACGGTGTCGCTGTCATACGAAGGATGATGCTTCTGGATGGCGTTGATGAACAGACGCCGCGCGATCGTGAAAAGCCACGTGGAGAAGCGGAACCGCGGATCGAACCGATCCAGGTTCGTCAACACGCGAACGAACGCGTCCTGGACAATGTCCTCGGCCAGGTCGCGTCGCCCCGACAATCGCACAAGGTACGCGAAGAGTTGATTCTGGTACGCGCGGATGAACGCGCCCGAAGCTTCTCGATCGCCCGCCGCCGCCCGACGAATCAACTCTTGCTCTTCGGATCGCTTCATCCGTTCCTCCGGCGCCGATCGCTCGCTCCGTCGTCCCCAACAGAATACCAGCGAGACACCCGAAGGGATGCTGCCGCCCGCCAAACGGTCAATGAAAAAACCCGCCAACTTCTGGCGGGTTCTGTTCGGGACTCTGACATGACTCAGAAAATCGCCGCCGTTCACGCGGCGCGGACTTTCCGGCGCTTCACAATCTCTCGTTCGGCCTCCGCGGCAACGCTGGCCGAATCCGCGATCAGCGTTCTGACCATCGCCATCGGGGTCGGCGCGAAAAGGTGGGCTCCGATTTCCTCGGCCAGACCCTCGGCCCGGGCGAAGACGCCGCCCCCCACCGCGATCTGGAGCTTGGGCAGCGCCCCGATCTCCCGCAACGTGTCGATGAGTTGGCGAATCCCGGGGAGATCGCTCGGGCCCGACGAGAAGAGAAGCAGGATGTCCGGGCGGAACTCGTGGACCTGCCCCAGCACCTCGTCGTTGGGGAGCTGCCCGCCGGGGAATCTCGTGGTGAAGCCCGCGGCCTCAAGCAAATCGACGGCCATCTGGGCTCCCAGCTCGTCGCAGTCCGTCGGTCCGCACATCGCGAAGATCGACTTGCCGCGCGGAGCTTGCTGGGTCAGGGCGGCCGAGGTGCGGTCCACCAGCACACGGAGGAGTCGGGTGCCCAGCTTGTAGCTCACGTCGCTGAGCTGGTCCTCTCGGTGCAAGCGATCGATGAGCGAATAGGTGGGCCAGTACATGTCCGAGACCAGACGCTCGGGGGTCAGGCCGAGTTCGAGCGCTTCGCCCACGATGCGCCGGGCCGCGGGACGGTCGCCGTTGATAAGGGTTTCGAAGAAACGTTCAACGATGGCTTCGAGATTCATGACCGGTGGACTCCGTTCGACATTGCCGTAGCCGGTTCCACCGGCACGCCAGCCGCGTGCTGTTGGTCGCTGGGGTATCCCGCCCCAGCGCCTCTCTCTCGCCGAACCCTCGTGCGGCCAGTGGTATCGAGCGCCGCTTCCGGATCGCGTGAATCGCATGTCGCGGCGCGGAACATGAACCCCACCCCCGCGCGGCGTCCGAGAACACGGCCCCGCGATCCGCGGGCATTCGGTCGTCCGAGAACTCCAATACGCCGTCCTGCTTGCGGGAATAAACTCCGCCTGTCGCCCTCGGGGCGACATGTGGGTTCATGCCTGTTTTCTCAATGGCGAACGCTCAGTCGAGCTTGAACGCCCGATAACAAACGCAAATCCCGAGCGAAAGCCCCTTCGCCGTCACGTCCGAGAACCCCGTTCCGGATATCCGTCCGCACATCTCGGACCTGCTCATGAACGTCCCCACCGAGCGCGGAAGGTAGCGATACGCCCCGGATCGGTCGCGGCTGATCAGCGTCGCAGTCCGCGGCATGACCCACCCGCAGTAGAAGTCATAGAAGATGTTCATCGGGAACCAGCCCGGGCGATCGAACTCCAGGACGACCAGCCGCCCGCCGGGACGAATCACACGAAAAAACTCGGCGAGCGCTCTGGCGGGTTCCGCCACGTTCCTGATGCCGAACGCGATCGACACCACGTCGAACGACGCATCCGGGAACGGCAGGTTCATCGCGTCGCCCTCGTGATAGCTGACCTTGGCGGCCAGTTCTGGCGGCAATCGCACCGGGCGCTTCTGCTCCGCGATTTCCAGCATCGCACGAGTGAAATCAACGCCTGTGACTTTGGCCGCGGGAGACCTGGCGAAAGCCTCGGTCAGGTCTCCGGTGCCGCACGCAACGTCGAGCACGTGCTCGCCGGGCTTCAACATCGCCGATCGCACCGCGAATCGACGCCAGCGCTGATCCTGCCACAGTGAATGCACGCGGTTGTTGAGGTCGTAGCTTTCCGCGATCGCGCCGAACATCTTTCGCACGCGCGCGGGCTTGTCGGCCAGCGCGTGCGGATCGGCAAGATCCGGGGCCGACCACGCGGGCGTGCCGTCGGCGTCCGGGCCGGCGCCGGGCACATCGGGAGAATTCGTGGGAGAACCGGGCATTGGCACAAGATTAGGAATGGAGATCCGGGAGGATTCGGACTGGGTACCACAATCCGTAGGGAGCGGATTCACCACCGAGATCACGAAGACCCGCGGAGAAGAGTCCGAACTGTGTGCGGGGAGAATGGGGGCTGGCGATGAGCACGCGCCTCGGGCTCCGGGCATGAACTTTCCGAGACTGGACCCGCGGTGTTTGCCGGCACACGATTGCGCGGTCGTCGTTTCGCCGCCTCACCACGGAGCCTTCACCATGAATATTCGCCGAGCGATGAACTGCCTGGGCCCGATGCTGGTTGTTGCCGCTCTCGCGTCGACGATGACCGGCTGCGAGACCAACGCGGCGACTGGCCGCAGCCAATACCTGGCGATGTCGCGGGAAGACGAGATCAAACTGGGCACGGAAGCCGCACCCGAGCTCACCAAAGAATACGGCGGAAAGGTACAGAGCCCGGCCCTTCAGGAATACGTCACCGGCATCGGTCGCCGACTGGCTGAGCAGACCGAGGCCGACAACCCGTCACTCCCCTGGGAGTTCACGCTCTTGGATTCCGACGTCATCAATGCCTTTGCGCTCCCCGGCGGCAAGGTCTTCTTCTCGCGCGGGCTGGCGGAGAAATTGACCAACGAAGCCCAGATGGCCGCGGTGCTCGGGCACGAGATCGGGCATGTCACCGGCAAGCACACCAACGCACGCTTCGGGAAGCAGATCGCGACGGTGGGGATCGCGGCGGTCATCGGTGGATTGATAGGTGCGGCGGCGACGGAGGACCGCACCACCGGCGCCGCGATCGGCGCGGGGGCCGGCGCCACGGTCGGCGGAATCGCGGCGCTTGGCTTCTCGCGCGAGGACGAGCTCGAAGCCGATCGACTGGGTATGCGCTACATGGAGCGGCTCGGCTATGACCCGCGCGGCGCGATCCAGGTGCAGGAAATCCTGAAGAAAGAAGCGGGCGGGAACGCGCCGCCCGAAATGCTCTCGACGCATCCGGCGTCGGATACGCGCATCGCAGAACTCGAGAAGCGCTACAAGAAGTATTACGCCGAGAAGGCCGCGAACACCACGTACAACTTCTATGAAAATCGCTTCCGGACGCAGTTTCTCGCGAAGCTCCCGCCCAAGAAGCAGGCCCGCGAAAGCACGGTTCGCCAGATGCTGGCGGCGGCGGCCATGCGTGGTGCCGGGGATGCACGCTCGCCAATGAAAACCCCGGGTCACAATGAATCATCTTCGGCGCTCGGCGATCCGACCAAGTGGTGCTGGTATTGCGCGATGGGCGCTGACTGATCCGACAGTCGCCCGGGCCTGAGTCCGCAATCAGACGATTTCTAAGAAATACCCACCCAAATGGGTGTTCCTTATCATATTCACATGTTTTCAACATGATGAGATGATGTTGCGGGCGTCGGATGACGTTGGTTACGATCTGAGCGACTCTCGACGTGGCCGCGTTCTTGGTCGTCGGATCATTGTGGAGGTCGCCGCGATGATGCAAGGGAAGTATCGTGCTTTGGTGGTTACCGTGGGCCTTCTTGCGGGCACGCTCCTGAGCGGGTGCTCGGACGACGGCGGGTTCTTTCCCGGGACGATCAATCACAACGAAGGCGCGGTTGACTATCGCATAGCGCCCCTGGACAGCTCCGAGTATGACGAGCTGCGCAAGAGCGACCCCGCGATCAGCGGGATTTGGTCTCGGCTCTTGCCTCTGGGGACCGACGCGAATTCTCCCTATTCCCGGCTGGGCGACGCGCCGGCTCTGCACAGTTTCTGGAAGATCATGCCGCCGGAGTCGGTGCGGGGAGCGCTCGACAAGCTGAACGCCGCCACCGCCGCCAAGGTTGCGGCGGCCAACGAGGCGCGGTCCGCCGAGCAAGAAGTAAGCGAAGCCAATGATCGCCTGAAAGCGGCCGAGCAAGAGGTCCGGAGCGCCCAGGCGCGGTTCGATTCCGCCAATGAAGCGATTGAGAAATTCAGGAAGCAGCCCGCGAACGCCGGCTTTGTGCCGCCAGCGACTCCGCCCGAGGAGGGGACCGAAGAGCGCAAGCGTTTCGACGAATACGCGTTCCTCAACGCTCGCCTTGAGGAGGCCCGCGTCGCGCTGGATCGTGCGAAGTCCGGATCCGACTCGTGGACCTCAGCGCTCAGGGCAAAATCCGAAAAGCTCCAGACGGCCCAGAACGTCCTCGATTCTCAGAAGGCCGCCGAGGCAACGGCCCGGGACGGGTACGACAAAGCCGTCGCTTCATGGCGCACGCCCGACAGCCAGGCGACGGACGCATCGTCAACGAGCGAGCGCGTCGAGAGCATCCGGCTCACGCTCAAACAGGCTTACCTCCGCAATTTTCACGAGACCGGACCCGTGGGAGAGGTCGCGGTGCTGATGACCGTCAAGGAATCGCGGAGCAACCTGGGGCAGAAGGAGCCCCGCTCCGGGCGCGTGGTCTATTACAGCGAGGGAGTCCGGAAGAACGCGTTCATGAACTTCCGCGATCAACCGGTCTACGGGCCGATCCGCTACGGCGGAGATGACCTTCAAATCCGCGTCTCGATCCTCGAGCTCGACGACACCGACAACAAGATCGCGGGCTCGATGCTCAAGTCGCTCGCCACGCTCGGGAGCATCGCGTACCCGCCCTCGTCGCCGGTTCTCTCCGCCCTTGACAAGATCGGCGAGTCGCTGCTGGACCTCAACGGGCCCGATCTGGAATGGGACTATCTCATGCGCCTTTCGTCCCGCCCGCCCGCGGACCCGCTCGGCGACACCAAATGGCGCGAAGGTCAGGTCGATGCCTGGCTCCGGGACGGCTACTACGTCATGCTCAGGTCCGACACCACCTCGGATTCCGCGCTGCGCCGCCGGGTGTCAGAGCCGGATTGGCGGAGCCTGTATCTCGACCCTTTCACCGGCGTTCTCTACATCAAGCGCGACACCACGCAGGGAACGCCGCCGACCTGCGCCTGCCATGCGGCGGATATTGGCCGCGATTCGGCTCCTTCGGCCTCGGCGTCCGAACTGTTCGAGGAGTATCACGACCGTTCCTATCTCGTGTTTTCGGTGCAATCGGGCTTCGACTCGTCGCAGCTCGACCTTGCTCAGGAAGCCGCCGAACTCAACGAGATCGTCAACGCGTACGGCGGAGCGAACCCGAATCTGGCGGAGGCATCAAAGGCCATGGCCGACGCGATCGCGAAATCCATCAAAGACCTGAAAGACCGCAAGGCGGCGGAGCAGAAGATGCGTGACATCAAGAAGTAGCGACTCACCATCCCCAGAACCTGAGCCAATTGTCGCCGGCGAAGGCCCGAAGATCCTCGTCGCTCCAGCCGCGAGATGAAAGGGCTTCGAACAGCTTCGACAGATCTCTTGGAGATTGAATCTCGCCCGGGAGGCCCTCGGCACTGAACCCGCCGTCCATATCGCTCCCCAGGCCGATCGATCGGCGGTGTCCCGCCAGTTGACAGACCCGCTCGATATGCCGGATCGCGTCGTCGATCGTCGCACCGCGGGACGACGCCGGCGGCGCGAGGAATTTCCCGTAGAGGTTGAGCCCGATCACCCCGCCTCGCCTGGCGATCTCGATGATGGCGTCGTCGGTGAGGTGGCGCTGGTTTGCATGGTCGAGGAGCGCTCGGCAGTTGGAGTGCGACGCCATCACGGGCGAATCGGTCATGGTGAGCACCTGGTCGAGCGAGGCGTCGGAGAGGTGTGAAACGTCGATCACCACACCGAGGCGATCCATCTCGCCGACCAGCACGCGCCCCTCGTCGGTGAGGCCGGTCGTGACCGAGTTTCCGCCCGCGTACCGGGAGGCCTTGGCCCACGACAGGCCGATCGCGACCAGCCCCTGCGATACCCACCACCCGAGTTCGTCGGGGGACGCGATCGGGTCGGCGTTCTCCATCAGGATCCCGAGCGAGATCGGCGCGTCGGACGGCGCCTTGCACCCGCGGCGCGGCATGATGGCGATCCGACCCGTGGCGGCCGCACGCTCGTACTGCGCCAGTTGCGCCCGCCCGCGCTGGGCCGCGGCTTTCGCGTCACCGGCGGGATACCCGACCGCGTCGGCGCCGTCGGCTTCCGTGAAGATCGTGCCCAGGCAGAATCGCACGCCGCCTTCACGGAGAGAAGTCCACGTCACGGCGGCGGGCGGGTGCGGCCCGCCCGCGGCATCGACGGGCGCATCAAGGTCACGACCGCACTCGGCGAGATAGGCCAGGTCAAGATGGGCGTCAAACCATGGCGATACGGCTCTCACGCTCATACCGCGAGTTTAGAGCCGGGCGAGCGTTCAGGGCGAACCTCATCGCGCCAAGTGCTCGACGCGGGACGCAAGGTCAGAGATCACGCGCTCGTACTCGCCGATAGCCCGTTCGAACCCCGGCAGGTCCTTGTCGCTGATCGCCCGGCGCAGCTCCGGGAGCATCCACGCCGCGTAGCCAGAGTCTCGGTCGGGGGCGGCGTACATGTTCTTGAACCAACCCCGGCCCGAGAGGCCTTCTCCGCGCTTCCAGACGCGGTCACAGGCCATGAGCGATCGATTGGCGCCCTCGATCGCCGCGGGATCGGTGAGCGCCTCCAGGCGAGACTTGGCCGCCTCGCCCAGAGGCGTGAGCGCGCGGCATCGCTCGATGAGCGAGTCAACTCGCTCGGCGGGGGCGTGCCAATCGACGCCGAGCTTGGCGGCATCATCACGCACGGGAGCCAGCAGGCGGGCGGCTTCGTCGCCATAACGCCAGGGCTCGAGCGGGACCAGTGCCGGTTCCGCCGCCAGGGCGGCCGAGGTCGCCGCCACGCGGGTCACCATGAGCGCGGGCTCATAATCCTCCCCCACCACCTTTCGGTACCACGCGCGGGTGTCATAGATCGAGTGGTAGGACGTGCCCGCCGCCCCGCCCGCGCCCAGCGCGGCGCTCGGCACCATCGCGTGGCACAAGAACGCGACGTGGTCGGACCCGCCGCCGAGATCGCCGAACGCGCCGCCCGCGGCCTTCCACGAATCGAAGACCGTCCGCGTCGCGTCGCGCGCCTGCGGCACGCGCTTCATGGCTTCGGTGATGATCCCCTGGAGCGAGGGCGACGCGGCGGCGCCGAAATTGGTCCCCATGGAGGCCATGTCTAGGTTGAGGTACATCACGCCGTCGCGCTCGAGCATGTCGCGCCGGCTCTCGACCCACTCCGATGAACCGATGATCCCCATTTCTTCCGCGCCCCAGGCGGCGAAGACGATCGTGCGGGCCGGCTTCCATCCCTGCGAACGCATCTGGGTGAGAGCCCGCGCGGCCTCGATCAACGTGATCAGGCCGCAGGTCGGGTCGGCGGCACCGAAGCCCCATGCATCGTGGTGGCAGCCGAGGACGATCATCTCATCCGGGAATATCTCGCCGCGGAGCGTGGCGATCACGTTGGCGGTCGGCGTGATCTCTCGCTTCTGCTGCACGGCGACGCGGACTTTCACCGCGCCATCGGAATGAACCCGGTACGGCAGGGGCAATCCCCCTTGCCAACCCTGCGGAACCGCCGGGCCGCGCATCCGCTTCATGATCTCCACCACGCCGCTCCAGGCCATGGGCTGGACGGGGATGGTGGGCATGGCCACGGATTCAATGGGGACGCGATCGGCGTTCAAGGTAGCCTCGACGCCGGGGGTGAGCGGGTCGCCGATGTAATCGAGGGTGAGGAGGCTTCCTCGCTCGATACACGTCTCGTTGGCGAAGCCGCCCTCGGGGTACATCAGGCCACGGGCGTAGCCGGAGTCGGCGGGATCGGTGTAGATGATGAGGGCGGCGGCGCCGGCGGCCTGGGCGAACTTGGCCTTGTAGCCGCGGAAGTTTCCGCCGTAGCGTGCGATCACCACCTTGCCGCGCGCATCGACGCCGAGCGACGCAAGCCGGTCGAAATCCTCCTTTCGCCCGTAGTTGGCGTACACCACGTCGCCGGTCACGTCGCCGCTCCCGCTGTAACCGTTCCAGCCGAACGTGAGCGCGGTATTCAGCGTGTCCGGGTCTTCGGCCAGCGCCTTCTCCTTGAGCGGAAGCTCACCGCGCCCACCGGGAATATCCGCGGCAATCACCTCGACCTGGGCCGAGATCGGCGTTGGGAGCAGGGGCCAGATGTCGTGGCGCTCGACCTCAAGGCCCATGCCGCGGAATGTCGCGACGAGCCTCTCAATCTTGCGTTGATCCCCTTCGGACCCCGCGATGTGGGGCTCCGAGGCGACGAGGTCATGCCACGCACGCAGCCTCGCGGCGCTCGGGATGCTCACGGCCCCTTCAAGGCCGGAAACGGAATTGAACGCTCCGCCGGCCTCCGACGACGCGGGGATCGACAGCCAAGCGGAAACGGCGGCGAGGACGGTGGCAGAAGCGAGGCGGGCGCTGAATCGCGCCGGTCGGCGACACCAGGCACCCCGCGGGGGACGAGCAACACGGGTCATGCCGTGGCCTCCTGCGTCGCGCGCCCGCGCTTGACCGCGGCGAACGCCTCGAACACAAACACGCACGCCAGGGCGAGCAGCGCGAGCGCGACGATCGCGTTCATCAATGTCGCGTCGAACCTCCAGCCCGACGAGGCGGCGCCGCGATAGGCCGCCATGATCTGGACGATGAGGGCCGTGACCGTCACGCTCATGACCAGCACCATGGGGACCGCGACGTACCAGATGCGTTTGCGTTGGCGCCACAGCCACACCGTGATACCCAGCAGCGTGAGCGAGGCCAGGAGCTGGTTCGACGTGCCGAAGAGGGCCCAGAAGTTCTTCCACGAGCCCGGCTCGGCGGACCGGAGGATCAGGAGCGGGATGCCCGCGGTCAGGAGGCCCGCGACAATCCCGGCGCCGCGGCTCTTGCGGCCCGTGAGTTCCTGCAGGAGATAGCGACCCAGGCGCGTCGCGACATCGAGCGTGTCAAAGACGAAGGTGGCGATCACCATCGTGCCGAAGGTCTTGGCGTAGATCATGTGCTGGTCACCGAAGATGACGGCAAAGAACCGCGCCAGGCCCTCGCCATAGAGCACGCCCGGCGCCGCCGCAAATCCCTTGGCCTTGTCGGGAGCGACGATCATGACCGTCGCCAGCGCGATGATCGCGACGAAACCCTCCATGAGCATGGCGCCGAACGCGATCGGGGTGCAGTGCGATTCCTTGGCGACCTGTTTGCTGGTCGTCCCGCCGCACACCAGGCCGTGGAATCCGGAGCAGGCGCCGCAGGCGATGGTGACGAAGAGGAATGGGAAGAGCAACTGCGGCATGGACTTGGAGTCGCCGCCGGCGAACCAGTTCCAGAGGTTCGTGGTCCCCGGGGCGACCGCCGGCTGCTCGATCTTAAATCCGCCGAACAGCAGGCCAAAGACACCGAGCGCCAGCGAGACATACAGCACGAATCCGCCGAGGTAGCCGCGGGGCTGCTGGAGAAGCCAGAGCGGGAGCAGCGAGGCGAGGAAGCAATAGGCGAGGATGCCGGCGTGCCAGACCTTGATGTCGTAGACCATCGCGGTCGACGTCTTCGTGCCGAGCCACACCATCAGAAACGTCGCGGGGACAAAGACCAGCGTCACCAGCCACATCGGCGGCCTGAGCTTCCACTGGACGAGCCCGAGCACCACGGCCAGGGCGAGGTAGAGCACGCTCGCCGCCGCCACCGCGCCGCCGCGGTTGAAGTCCGCCTGGATGGCCTTGAGCTCAAGGTCCTCGCCGACAAAGTTGAGGGCGGTGACATCGGTGAACGCGGTGATGACGTAGAGGAGCGAGATCCAGATGAAGGCGACAATCGCCAGGTAGGCACGCCGGCCGAGGTTGTGACGCGCGATATCGGCGATCGAATGGGCGCCGTGCCGAACCGACGCGACAAGGGCGGAAAGGTCATGCACCGCGCCGATGAAGATCACTCCGATCACGATCCAGAGCACGCAAGGAAGCCAGCCGAACACCATGCAGGCGGCGATGGGCCCCACGATCGGGCCGGCCGCCGCGATCGCCGAGAAATGCTGGCCCAAAAGGTAGAAGGGCTTGGTGGGCACGAAGTCCACGCCGTCGTCCTTGGCGACCGCGGGCGTGGTGCGAGCGTCATCGAGCCTGAACTGGCCGGCGATGAATCGCCCGTAGACGACATAACCGGCCGCGAGGATCGCGAGGATGATCAGTGCCAGGGCGGATAGGCTCATGTCGGCGAGGCGCTCCGTGAACGAGGGGTCGCCCGGCAGGATACCGGAAAAAATGATCGCCAATCGCTGGCTCAACAACCCGACCTGCTCGCGCCAGGGCACGGGATTGGAATGCTCGGTCGGCGCCGCCTTGCTCTCGATCATGAAAGGACACGATGATCCCCAACCTCATCAACCGGGCCGAGCCACACGCCGTCGCGCTCGAAACGACCTTGCTGCTTCACGGCGTGCCACGGGCCAGCGCGCCCGACCTGGCGCGCACGCTGACGGAGATCGTTCGAGGTCACGGCGCGTCCCCGACACTGATCGCCGTGGTCGGCGGGAGGGCGATCGTGGGCCTCAGCGACGCCGAACTTGACGAGCTGCTTGGCTCCTCGTCGGTCCCCAAGGCCAACACCGCCAACCTCGGCGTGCTCATGCACCGGGGACAATCCGCGGCCACGACCGTAAGCACGACGATGGAGCTCGCCGCCGCCGCGGGTGTACGCGTCTTTGCCACCGGCGGGCTGGGCGGGGTGCACCGCGGGTGGGCCGAGCAGCTCGATATCAGTTCCGATCTGGCGGCCCTGGCCCGGTTTCCGGTCGCGGTGGTGTCGAGCGGCGTGAAATCCATCCTGGACGTCGTCGCGACCCGTGAGGCCCTCGAAAGCCTGGGTGTGCCGGTCGTCGGCTATCAAACGGATCGGTTCCCGGCGTTCTACCAGCGAGAGAGCGCCGCGTCCGTGGACGCCCGATTCGACGACCCGGCCGAGCTGGCGGACTTTGTCCGGGTCGAGCTGGCGCGAAGCGGTCGCGGCGTTCTGATCGCAAATCCGATCCCACGCTCGGACGAGATCGACGACGGCAAGTGGCGTTTCTGGCTTGATTTGGCGATGGAGAGAGCACGGGCGAGCGGGGTGACCGGGCGGGATTTGACCCCGGCCTTGCTCGCCGCCGTTCACGAATTGTCTGGGGGAGCGACCCTCCGCGCGAACGTGGCTCTGGTGAAGTCCAATTCCTCCTTGGCGGCCCAGGTCGCGTCAGAACTCTGAGCCGAGCGACGATCCATCCGAGCGCAAACTTCACGCTTTTGGAGCGGGAGCCACCCGCGACGGCGGGGCCGGGCGGATACAGTTTCCTCCCCTGAGCATTGCAAATCGAGGGGTCTTGGTTGTGTCTGGCGGTGGAGTCGCGCAGGCGGAACACGGACCCTCGCTTTGTTCGACCAGACTTGGACTGCTCAGCCTTGCCGCGAATTGGTTTCGAAAATTTCTCTTGGAAGGAGATTTGAGGATGAATCGTCGACTCAGCGCTCTCTCTCTCGTGGCCCTCGCGGGCCTGGCCGCCCCGGCGTTCGCCCAGGACAGCGTGGACAAGTTCAACGCCGGACTGCCCGGCGACGCGCTTGATCCGTGGACCGCGGGCAGTCCCAACCAGCGCGCGTCGTATGTGGTGGACCTGGCTCCGCTCTACACGTCGTGCGGCACGCGTTTCGGCATCGCGCCCCTCATCAAGACCAGCCGCACCAACCCCGCGTTCTTCGGCAGCCTCTTCAGCGGTCAGAGCATCAGCTCGACCGCGATCAACGAAGTGCCGCTCCCCTCCGCCCAATACAAGGTCTGGAACACCGCGGGCCAGGGCATCAACCCCGCCAACAACGCCGCGACCGGCACGATCGTCCCGAATCTCTTCGCCAACGGCGCGTCGACGCAGTTCGGCGTCGCGATGGCCGAGTTCTCGACCGACGGCGGCGGTAGCAATTCCAACAACGTGCTGGGCGCCCTGGTCAACTATGACCCCGCCCGCCCCTCGCGCCTGTATGTGACCAAGAACGTCGTCGCGACCAATGAGACGGGGATGGGCGCGGGCGACACCTCGCAGGTGGGCATGGGCACCGTCGATTCCGCGGGCAACGTCTACTTCCGCGCCGACGGCAGCGGCGCGGTGGGCGCCAACCCCCTGACGAGCAACAACCTCTTCCGTATCCGCATGCAGAACCGCAACGCCGCGATCAATAACGCGGTGAGCAACGCCGGCGGCGCCGATGCGGGCGCGACGAACTGGCTCGTGGTCAACGACGCCACCAACCACAATCCGCCCCAGAACGTTCCTTCTCAGCTCGTCGCCAACGGGCGATACATCGGCGCGAACTTCGCCACGCAGGCGGAGTGGGAAGTCCCGGGCTTCCCGCTGGGAACCAGCGTCGCCCACCGCCCCGGCACCATCGATCACCGCGGCTCGACGGCGTTCTATCCCGTCGGGATGCTCGGCGGCGGCACCATCGGCACGGCGGGCGTCCTCAGCCAGTCCAACGCCGGCGGGGGCGCCACCGACAGCATCTCCATCTGGGGCGTGAACCCGGACGGCTCGGTCAACGCCGGCACCGCCCGCACCTTCACCCTCCCCGCCAATCCCCAGGACACCTGCCCCGCCTACACCTTCGACAACGACGCCACCAGCTTCTTTGAAAACTACCGCTCGCAGGTCGCCTTCCGCGGCCCGGTCAGCCAGGTCGCCATCGGCCAGGACAAGAACGGCAACGGGCTGGCCGCGGCGATGATCGCCACCACCGCCTCGGCCGTGAATCCCTGGAACGCCATCGTCGCCGCTCGCTTCAACCCCGCCGGCGGAGCCCCCCAGTGGCGCCTCGTCGCCTGGAACAACACCCCGACCAGCACCGGCAAACCCATCAAGGGCGACTACGGCCTGGACGGGATCCCCTTCACCGGCGATGCCGGTGAGTTCGACGGCGTGTGCGACTCGCTCGACGCCCCGATCGGCCGCATCGCCAGCATGCCCGAACTCCAGATCGGCCTGGCGGGCCCCTCCATGAGCGCCCCGGCGATCGACGCGGCGGGCAACGTCTGGTTCCTCTCCACCGTCGCGCTCAACAAGTCCGACTCCAACGGCATCCCCTACACCGACTTCGATACCGCGCTCATCCGCGCGGTCTACAACGGCGCGAGCTTCTGCTGGGATCTCGAGCTCGTGCTCGAACTGGGCAAGACCTTCCACGGCAAGAACTCGGACACCACCTATCAGATCCAGTTCATGGAGGTCGCCGACAGCAACTCCGTCGCCTCGGGCACCTTCTTCTCCAACAACCTGATGCCCGGCACCTGGAACAACACCAACTTCGGGAACATCCCCAACGACTCCTCGCTCAACCTGGGCGGCCTGGTCCTGGGCGCCAAGATCGTCTACGACGCCGACAACGACGGAGACTTCAGCGATCCCACCTCGACCTCGGGCGACCCCACCAGCCACGACGAGGCCTACAACGTCATGCTCTACATCGGCAACATCGACAAGCGCTGCGAGGCCGACTTCAACGGCGACGGCTTCGTCAACGGCGACGACTATGACGCCTTCGCCAGCGCCTTCGACATCGCCGACGGCGCCGCCGACGTGAACCACGACGGTTTCGTCAACGGCGACGACTATGACTACTTCGCCAGCTTCTTCGATCAGGGCTGCTGATCTCAACGGCCGATCCGACCGGGCTCCCGCCTACGCGGGGGCCCGGTTTTTTTGGGAACACGCGGGCTTCAACACCCTTGGAGCAGCCGCTTGGCCCGGATAGCATGTCTTGCCGCCCCGTTTCGGGCCGGGAGTGAGGGAGTATTCGCATGAAGGCTTCGTGTCGTGTTGTGTCGGCGTCGTTGGCTCTGGCTCTCACGGCGGGCGCTTCGGCGCAATGGAATCCCAACGCGGGCCAGTGGGGAAAATCCGACACCCGCGACGTCCGCGTCATGACGTGGAACGTCCTTGACTGCGTCTGCCGCACCAACAACAAGGTCGAGGACCTCAACAACTGGGCCGCCCTCGCCCGCATCATCGCCGCGATGAAGCCCGACATCCTGCTGCTCCAGGAGACGGGCGACAACTCCGGCAACGGCACCGGTTCGGGCGTTGACTCGACCTCCCAGCTCGCGACGACCATCGGCTATCTCTTCCACGGCGGCGCCGACTCGTTCAAGGGAAACACCCCCATCACGTCCTGGGTCCAGAAGTACGCCCCCACGTTCGACATGCCCTATGTGTACGTGAGCTTCTCGAGCGACGGGTTCAATCGCAACGTTGTGCTCAGCCGCTTCCCCTTCACCGACCTCACGGGCGACGGGCTCTCGGCCATC
>JABLTH010082840.1_pt1 | contig 57300 bp, 50 predicted proteins | sample 7875711 | NCBI WGS metagenome assembly JABLTH01 (sample SAMN14941262, study PRJNA633318) | bioreactor metagenome | isolation source: bioreactor | place: China | collected 2019-03-05 | reverse complement strand
ACTACTGGAGGCAACTCGCCTACAGCAACACCTCGACAGAGGTGTTTACTTAAACCAAACAGCCTCCTTGAAACCCGGGGCGATTCAGCCAGTCGCATCGACGAGCTCTTGCCGCACCGCTGGCAACCCAGCACCATCTGACTCTCAGCCATGATCGCCAGCGGCGGTCAACATGGGTTCACCGCGCGCATACGATCCGAGATCGGCTTCTTCAGCCAAGCGTAGTAGCCGCTTGGCGCGACATCAAGCAAGCGACACATGACTTCGACGGGATACTGGTTTCGGTGTGCCTCGATAAACTGGTACTGGCCTCGGACACGACTCGGATTTGCTTTGGCGGCCATGGCTTACCTCCCAGAGCTTGGGGTAACAATGTTCACCCTCCACTAAATCCTGGGAACTCCAGTATTGACGGGGGGATTACCCTCCACCTGTAACCGGTAGGGTATCCAGCTCTTGCACCAAAAGGGGAAGGCCCGCAAACTTTCGTTTGCGGGCCTTCCACCATACCGCAATGTGCCAGCAACGCCGTTGCAAGACACAAGATCGGAAGATGAAGCGGGCTGTTACATACCCATATCACCCATGCCACCCATTCCACCGGGCATACCACCCCCGGCGGAGGATTCGTCCTTCGGAGCCTCGGCCACCATGCACTCAGTGGTCAGCATCAGCGAGGCGACGGAGGCAGCGTTTTGCAGAGCCGTGCGGGTTACCTTGGTCGGATCCAGAATGCCCATTTCGATCATATCGCCGTAGGTGTCATTGGCTGCGTTGAAGCCGAAGTTACCCTTACCGGCCAGCACGGCGTTTACGACCACGCTCGGTTCCCCTCCGGCGTTGAACACGATTTCGCGCAGAGGTGCTTCGATGGCCTTGAGCACGAGCTTGACGCCAGCATCCTGGTCGTGGTTGTCACCCTTGATGTCTCCCGCAGCCTGGCGTGCACGCAGCAGTGCCACGCCGCCACCGGCTACGATGCCTTCTTCCACGGCAGCACGGGTGGCGTGCAGGGCATCCTCCACGCGGGCCTTCTTTTCCTTCATCTCGACTTCGGTGGCGGCACCGACCTTGATCACGGCCACACCGCCGGCCAGCTTCGCGACCCGCTCCTGCAGCTTCTCACGGTCGTAGTCGCTGGTAGCCTCTTCGATCTGTACGCGAATTTGCTTGACACGCGCTTCAATGTCAGCGGCAGCGCCGTTGCCATCGATGATGATGGTGTTCTCCTTGCCAACTTCAATGCGCTTGGCCTGACCCAAGTCGGACAGGGTCACCTTCTCGAGAGACAGACCGACTTCCTCAGCGATGACCTTGCCGCCGGTCAGGATGGCGATGTCTTCCAGCATGGCCTTGCGGCGGTCGCCAAAGCCCGGGGCCTTGACTGCCACCACCTTGAGAATGCCGCGGATGGTGTTCACTACCAAGGTCGCCAGGGCCTCGCCTTCAACGTCTTCCGCAATGATCAACAGCGGACGCCCAGCCTTAGCGACTGATTCCAGTGTGGGCAGGAGGTCACGAATATTGCTGATCTTCTTGTCGAACAGCAACACGAAGGGGTTGTCGAGCAAAGCGGCCTGCTTTTCGGGGTTGTTGATGAAGTACGGCGACAAGTAGCCGCGGTCGAACTGCATGCCCTCGACCACGTCCAGTTCATTTTGCAGCGACTTTCCATCTTCCACAGTGATGACGCCTTCCTTGCCAACTTTGTCCATGGCATCGGCGATGATCTGTCCGATGGACGCATCACTGTTGGCGGAGATGGATCCGACCTGAGCGATTTCCTTGGAGGTCGTCGTGGGCTTGGATGCCTTCTTCAACTGGGCGATCAGGGCTTCCACGGCCTTGTCGATGCCGCGCTTGAGATCCATCGGGTTCATGCCCGCGGCCACATACTTCATGCCCTCGCGCACGATGGCCTGGGCCAGCACCGTGGCGGTGGTGGTGCCGTCACCGGCGTTATCACTGGTCTTGGACGCGACTTCCTTGACCATCTGGGCGCCCATGTTCTGCAGCTTGTCCTTGAGCTCGATTTCCTTGGCCACGGACACGCCGTCCTTGGTGACCGTGGGGGCGCCGAAGGAGCGCTCCAGCACCACGTTACGCCCCTTGGGGCCCAAAGTCACCTTGACGGCATTGGCGAGAATGTTCACGCCTTCAACCATGCGGTGGCGGGCCTCGCCGCCGAAAACTACATCTTTAGCTGCCATTTAGATACTCCGAATTAGTTCGATCAGATAAGGGAAATGCGGTGAAAGCGAATTTATTTCTCGACGACTGCAAACAGGTCATCTTCCTTCATGACGAGCAATTCATTGCCGTCAACCTTGACGGTTTGGCCGCTGTACTTGCCAAAAAGGACGCGGTCACCAACTTTCACTGACATGGCACCGAGTTCACCCTTGTCGTTCTTCTTCCCAGGGCCGACGGCCACCACTTCACCCTGATCCGGCTTTTCAGCAGCACTGTCAGGAATCACGATGCCAGAAGCCGTGCGGGTTTCGTTTTCCACGCGTTTGACAATTACACGATCAGCGAGAGGACGAAGTTTCATTGCATCTCCTAATAAAACAACAATAGGTTGAACACCAAAGAAGCGCGCTCATTGGAGCGGCGCTCATGCATGAGCGAGCGAGTAGCCTTCGAAACAGGGTCTGCTAGCACTCGTCTCAATCGAGTGCTAATGATAGCGTTTAATCACCGATTTTCAAGAAATCGGACCAGATTAATTTGCTTGTGGGCACACAGTGACGCATCCTCGACCAGATGCATTCGGGATGCACAGAGGTCTGGGGGGCGCTGCGCTCTTGTCAAGGCTTCGGCTTGGAGACAAAAGTGCGACGGAACCATTCCTCGAGCATGTGTTTCTCGTAGCGCAGAGGATCGCCCGATCCATAGCGATTGATGTGCGACAAGTAAGCCGCATCCCAAACGGTTTCCTCGGTCATGGGAGTGGTCGGATCGGTCGTCTGGAATCGGTAGCGCAAGGTGATGCGCGGTGATGTCACGTCGCGCATGACGCGGACTTGCGACATGCGACGGGTGTGTTCGATGCTTCCGGCCAGATCGATATCCACGATCTCCACCTGTAGCACTTGCCCGTCGGGGAGGTACGTATTTCCCAACTGCTGAAGGTGCGTGGAAAGCCCGTCAAGTAGCACCTTGTCCGATAACCAAGTGCTTTGCAGGTCCACGAACTTCTGTGGGTCCTTGAATGTGACGTCAATCCTCCCGCCGGCCTGAACACCCAATGACGCCAAGGAAACGGCCGAACAGAAGAGAAGCCTGAAAATGACCGATCTCATGAGGTCCTCCTTGCAGCAAGAATACCGAAACGTGGGCAGTTGGACACCACCAGCGGAACTTGGTTCCGCAACGCAAGGCTCAGGAATCAACCTTGAACAGGTGGACCAATTCACGGTCCACCAGACTCACGTCCCCCAGATTCAACTCCACCAAGCGACGCAGACTGGTGAGGCTGTCCACATCGATGTGCTGACACTCGATGCCGATGCGGCACCCTTCCAGATGGGCCACAGCGCCCTTCATGACGATCTTTTCGTCCCCCGCAAGGGGCAATACCAGGCTACAGACTTCGCCCAGGACGACCGGAAATGGCTCCGATGCCTCCAGCAACGCGCCCTTGAGCGCGAGATCCAAGACGTGCACAGCATGTACGCCACGAGGCCAGTGCAGGCGCGCATCACTCTGGAAGGGAATACGTGAAAAGTGGCGCCTTAGATCGATGGCGTGAACAGAATTCATGACATGTTCCTGACCAGATGAGGAGATCGGACCTGAGCTATTCGGGCAGCGCGATGTGCTGGTCCACGCTGAATTGGTAGTCACGGAAAATGTGTTCGGCGCTCAGCGTCTGGTAGCGGCCATCAGGAAGCCGATGAGTCGTGTCCTTCAGACGATATGTAGTGCTACCACAGGTCCAGCAGTTGTAGTTACGCATGTGGGTGCACAGACAGGTCTTGTCCATCACCGAAATGTTCTTTCCGTCCGGGTGCAGGGCAATCTGCTGGTTGTAGGCCGTGATATAGGCGCAGTTGCCCGAACCATCCAGCAGGTAGCCGTAGGCCTCGCAATTGGGCCGTATGCCCGATCCAATGGCGGGGGTGTTGCGCAGCATGCGCATCGGATAACCCGTCGGAGAAATCGTATTGACCACGATGTCCTCTTCGCTGGCCTTGAAGTATTCCTGCTTGACCTTGTCGGGCAGGCCGCACTCCCTGGCGACGGTGAAGCGCGTGGCCACTTGCACAGCGGCCGCCCCGTGCTCCAGGAACGAGACAGCATCACTGCCAGTGAAAATGCCGCCCGCTGCGATCAACGGGATATCCAAATGCTCGGACTTCAGGTATTGCGCGATCTCCGCGACGATCGTGGCCAAATCGTATTTCGCCCAATCCATGCCGAAGCCCAAGTGCCCACCGGCTAGCGGCCCTTCGATAACTACATAGTCGGGCAGGCGATCAAGCCGCGCGTTCTTGCGCAGAAACAGCTGTAGCGCGCGCACTGAGGACACGATGATGCCCAGCTTGGCATCTCTAAATCTGGGGTGTTCTGCGATCAGGCCGAACGAACCCAGATGCAGGCCAGCGCTCAGTGTGATCCCGTCAATGCCCGCATCCAGGGCTGATGCCAGACGCACCTGCAGCGTCTCACGGGGTGCGTTCATCGTCAACTTTTCCATGCAGTTCACAAACACCATGCCTTCGCCCCGCTTGGCGTCCATGGTGCGTCCCACGTGCAACTTGGTGGCTTCGGCCAGTCGGGCCAAGTCAAACTGAACGATGGACTTGTCGGAGTTGTCGATGTTGTGCTTGTACAGCTTGGTTTTTTCTTTGACGAACTCGGTGTCAAAGCGCCGATCGGAAACGTCCTGCACCAGCGCGTCGGAGATGTGGCCTATGCCGCCAAGACGCGCCGCTTCCAAGGCCAGTTCCGCCGTGGAAATGTCCACGCCCATTCCACCGATGACGATGGGCACCAATTCCCTGCGGCCAAACGTCAGGCGAAAATCATCAACTCGTTTCATCATTGTCCTTGTCGAGAGCCTCCGGCGTGCAGGCCCGCCAGATCGTGCAACTCGCCACATTTTCGCACCATCCATTGAACCTGCTTGTGACAGGGGCACGATTTTTGGGGCGGATGGGTGTAAGGTAAACGACCGCTAACAATCGTGAGACCACAGGAGTCGGCATGCAAGAGTCCCCGCCTTTGGAGGTTCCCGCGCGCAGTCGCTTCAACGTGCATCCGGACGTGCTCAAGCTCGGCCTGGTCAGCTTTTTGACGGACTTGAGTTCCGAGATGATTTTTTCGGTGTTTGCCATTTTCTTCACGACCCTGGCCGGCGCATCAACCGTGCTGCTGGGCCTGATCGAGGGTTTGGCCGATCTGTCCGCGTCGTCGCTGAATTACTTGTCGGGCTGGTTGTCGGACCGGTCGGGCCGGCGTAAGCCATTTACGCTGGCAGGCTATGGGTTTTCGTCGCTGGCCAAGATCGTTTTGCTGTTCTCAAGCTCGGTGACCGGCCTGAGCATCTTTCGGGTGATCGAACGGCTGGGCAAGAGCTTTCGCGGTCCGCCGCGCGATGCCTGGCTGTCGGCCGTGGCCGACAAGAGCAGCCGCGGCTATGCGTTTGGCGTGCACAAGGCCTTGGACAAGACGGGGGCGGTGCTCGGCCCGTTGGTGGCCTATGGCCTGCTGTCGTGGCTGGGCGATGGTCCGTCGACCTACCGGACGCTGTTTGCCGTGGCACTGGTTCCGGCCCTGCTGGCCGTGGTGGTTCTGGGCCTGGTCAAGGACCAGCCTGGACCAGAACGTCGGCGCGAAAGTCCGACGGGGGCATGGCGCACCCTGGACCCGGAATACAGGCGCTTTCTGGCTGTGGCCAGCGTATTTTCCCTGGCCTACTTCAGTTTCAGCTTTCTCCTGCTGCGGGCGTACAGCGTGGGCTTTGCCGTGAAGGACATCGTGCTGCTGTACGCCTTGTTCAACGTGGTGTCTGTCGTGGTCGCGCCGCTGGTAGGCAAGCTCGGGGACCGTGTCGGGCGGCCGCGCATGATTGTCCTGGGTTATGTGACGTACCTGCTGATGAGCCTGGGGTTTGCCTTTGCCAGTACGCGCTGGCAAGTCGCCGGCCTATTTGTTGTCTTTGGCGTGTTCTATGCGATTGACGAGGCCCAGAGCAAGGCGTTCATTGCGGACCTGGAACTGGAACGCCGTGCCACCGCCATGGGCGTGTACAGCTTCGTGACCGGGCTCATCTACCTGCCAGCATCGTTGCTTGCGGGGGCGCTGTGGTGGCTGCATCCGGCCAGCGCCTTTCTGGTGGCTGCGGGTGTGGCCCTGGTCGCGACGATGATGTTTGTGCTCTTGCGCCCGGGTGTTGTCCGGCGCCGCTCCTGACCAGACACTGCGTGCGCCAAGGCGGCGCCTCCCGCATGTGAGAGTTCACTGTGCGCTCAACAGCGCAATACGCTGGAGCATGGCATCCGTCCATCTTTCGTGCCAGAACCAGGCGAGTGTGCGGATCTGCGGGAAGTCGGTGCGCAGGTGGCTGAAGATGGAGCGGTACTGATCGTCGGTGAGATGGGAGTCCATGGCGGGTGTGATGCCGGCGGCGCCTGCCTTGGCCACGGTGGACGCCAGACAGCTCGACCAAAGCCACGACATGGGGTAGCCCCAGTCCACGAAATAGCACATCGGTGCCAGGGTGTTGACCTGGGTGTTGAACTTGGCCGCGTCCTGCCCCACCTCGACAAACTCGGGCGGCAGGATGTAGACGCCCAACTCCATGGCTGGCGGCAGTTTTGCACGCACGGCGCGAACGTAGGCGGCCAGGCCGTCCGTGCGGTAGGCGTTCCACTGATCCAGCGCCGCGCTGGGCTTGGAGAAGTCCAGCGTCACCGGGTCGATGCCGTAGCGGGCCTGGTAGTCGGCACGCGTGGCGTCGCCCAGATCCATGTTGTAGTTGTCAAAGCGGATCCAGTCGAGCATGACGCCATCGACCGGGTACTTTTTCACTATTTCATCAATGATCGACAGTTCGTAGGCCTGCACCTCGGCGCTCAGCGGATTGACGAAGTACTCCGTCTGTCGGGCACCCATGTAGGGCTGGACCTTGCCATCGCGCAGGGACTGCATCTGCCACTGGGGATGGGCCTTGGCCGCCACCTGGTCGTGGAACTGCGGAATCCATGCGCGCACCCGGATGCTGCGCGCGTGCGCCGCATCCAGCAGGGTCTGCAGCACGTCAAACTGCTCGTAACCTGCGGCACGCGGGGCGATGTCGCTGCGGTAGAACACCTGGCCCGATGGGATCTGCGCGTCTTCGTCCTGCTTGACCAGCAGGCTGATGACCTTGACCTTGTTGCGCGCGGCGCTGTCCACCAACGCGGCCACGTCCTCGGCCCGTTGAAAGTTCTCCGCCGTGCGCACGATGATTTCGGCTTCGAACGGCACGGCAGCGGCCGGTGGTGTGGGCGGGGCCGCGGAGGCGCCGCCGGACGATCCGCCGCAGCCGGTCAGCAACAGGCACAGAAGGCACAAGGTACGAACCGATGGGAACACTCAGGGGGCCTCGCGAGGAAGATTGGAGATGCCGCTGGCCACATGCCCCGAGGGCACGTGTTGTGCCGCGGATTCGATGTGACCGGTCTGGTCGTCGAAAAAGAAATCCGGTTCGAACTCGCGCAGGAATTCGCCCTTGGCCAGGCCACCCAGGAACATGGCTTCGTCGACCTCGATGTTCCAGTTCATGAGCGTGCGGATGGCGCGCTCATGCGCTGGGGCGCTGCGCGCCGTCACCAGCGCAGTGCGTATGCGTATGCGGGAGTTGCCTTCGCGCTGCAGGCGGTGCAGTGCCGCCAGCAGGGGTTTGAACGGACCGGGGTCCAGCGGCAAGGTGGCGCGATCGCGCTCATGACGCTGGAACGCCGGCAGACCGGAGGTTTGATAAACGCGCTCGGCTTCATCCGAAAACAGCACGGCGTCGCCGTCAAAGGCAATACGCACTTCCGTGGGGTAGTTGTCGCCCGCGCGCACGGCGTGGGTGGCGACGGTGGCCGCGGCAAAGCCGTTGTCCAACGCCGAGCGCACGTCCTCGGACTTGGCGGACAGGAACAGGTTGGCGTTGAGCGGCCGCAGGTAACGCCAGGGCGATTCGCCCCGCGTGAAGGTGCAGCGCACGATGGGTAAATCGTAATGCTCGGCGCTGCGCATCACGCGCAATCCACTGACCGGGTCGTTGCGTGAAAGGATCACCACCTCCACCCGTTGCGCATCGGCGTCGTTGAAGGCCAGCAGCTTCTTCACCAGCGAAAACGCCACGCCCGGCTTGGCGGGTTGCTCCAGGCGCTCCAACTGGAGCTTCATGTAGGCGCGGTCGTCGCCTTGCTCGAATACCTCGTTCTCTTCCTCGAAATCGAACAAGGCGCGCGAGGAGATGGCGACGACGAGTTGACCTTCGAGAGAAACGCCCATGGGTTACTTCACGAGTTGATTGAGCTGGATGATGGGCAGCAGCACGGCCAGTACGATCAACGTGACCACCACGCCCATGGCCACGATCAGCAGCGGCTCCAGGATCGTGGCCAGTTGCATGGCGCGGCGCTGCACCTCGGTGCTGAGCTGCGTGGCGGCGCGTTGCAGCATGGTGGGCAACTGCCCGGTTTGTTCGCCCAGGCGCGCAAACATGCTCAGCAACCCGGGGAAGCGCTTCTTTTGCCCGATGGCCGAGGCCAGCGGTGCGCCTTCGCGCACCAGCACCAGGGCATCCAGCGCGTCCGCTCGCATGGCCCGGTTGTTCAACGTCAGGGCGGATGCCTGCAAGGCCTTGAGGATCGGCACGCCGGCTGCCGCCAGCATGGCCAGCGTCCCGGCGAAACGCGCGGCGTTGTAGCCGCGCGCCAGCTTGCCCAGCACCGGCAGATTCAGCCAGGCGGCGTCGAATCTTTCGCGAAATGCGGCCAGTCGCAAGGCCTGGTGCAGTCCAAGGGCTGCAAAAACAATAGCAATCACCACAACCCAGCCGAATTGGCGCACAAAGCTGCTAATGCCCAGCATGGCCACGGTGAGCAGGGGCAGGGAGCGCTTGCTGCTCGCAAACACGCTGGCCACCTGCGGCACGACATAGCTCAGAAGGAACAACACGATCAGCACCGCCACGCCGGTCACGATGGCCGGGTACAGCGCCGCGCCAATCAGTTTGGATTGCAGGGCCTGGCGTTCTTCCAGATCGTCCGCCAGCCGTTCCAGGACCAGGCCCAGTTTGCCGCTGTGTTCACCCGCGCCGATGACGGCGCAATAGATGTCGGAAAACTCGCGCGGATGTTGTGCCAGTGCCTTGGCAAAAGGCGCACCCCCGTTGACTTCGGCGCGCAGCGCGGCCAGCAGGTTGCGCTGTCGCTCGTCGGGGGCCTCGTCGGTCAGGGCCGTCAACGCGCGCTCCAGCGGCAACCCGGCGCACACCAGTCCGGCCAGTTGCCGCGTCAGAATGGCCAACTGGGAGACGCTGAAAACAGGTCGCGAGAACAGAACCCTGCCCATGCCGGAGCCGTCCGCCTGGGTGTCTTCACTTTCACCCACAGCGGTGACGTGCAGCGGCACCAGCGACTGCGCGCGCAGCAGGCTGCGCGCCGACTTGGCGCTGTCGGCTTCGATCACACCCTTGCGGGTCTGGCCGTGGGCGTCAAGCGCTTCGAAGGAGTAGGCAGGCATGGAGCAATCTTAGCGGTGCGCCGCTTCAATCCAGTGTTTGCCGGTAGCGTTTGAGCGCCACGGTGCCGGCCACCAGCAGAAACAGCGCCATGGGCCAGATGTCGGCGGCAATTTGTGCGGGGCCGTTCCCTTTGAGCATGATGCCGCGTACCACGCGCAGAAAGTGCGTCAGCGGCAGCACTTCGCCCAGCCATTGGGCCCATTGCGGCATGCCGCGGAAGGGAAACATGAACCCCGACAACAGCATGGACGGCAGAAAGAAGAAGAAGGTCATCTGCATGGCTTGCAACTGGTTCTTCGCCAGCGTGGAGAAGGTAAAGCCCACCCCCAGGTTGGCCAGCATGAACAGGCCAATGGAAGCCATGAGCAGGGTAAAACTGCCCGCGATGGGTACGCGAAACAACGCGACTGCGGCCACCACGATCACCGCCAACTGGATGTAGCCGATGATGACGTAGGGTGCTATCTTGCCGACCATCACTTCCATCGGGCGCACTGGCGTGGCCAGCAGGTTCTCCATCGTGCCGCGTTCCCTCTCGCGCGTCATGGCCAGCGATGTCAGCATCACCATGGTCATGGTGAGAATGGTGCCTATCAACCCAGGCACGATGTTGTAGCGTGTCAGACCCTCGGGGTTGTAGCGTCGGTGGATGCGCAGCTCAAGCGGTGCTTCCCGCGGCCGCAGGCTGGCCAGCGGACCCGTAAGGTCGTGCGCCAGGGCCGAGGGCGTGATGACGGCCAGCGCCGCCAGTGCGTTGCTGGCGGCGGAAGGGTCGGTGGCGTCCACCGCGACCAGCACCGCCGGTTTTTCACCGCGCAGCACAGCCTGCGAGAAATCCGGTGGAATGGCCAGCATGAACTGCACCTGTCCCAAGGCCAGCAGGCGGTCGCCTTCGGCTTCCGTTGCGGGCAGTTGCGTGACGTGGAAGTAGCCGGTGTTTTGCACCGCAGTCACCAGGCTGCGCGCCAAGGGTCCCTGATCGTAGGCGACCACGGCCGTGGGCAGGCCCTTGGGGTCGTTGTTGATGGCGTAGCCGAAGAGCACCAACTGCATGATGGGCACGCCGATGGCCATGGCGAAGGTCAGCCGGTCGCGCATCATCTGCTGGAATTCCTTGATGATCACGGCCCATACGCGGGCCGCCGAGAAGCGATGCGTCATGCCAGGCCCCCGGCGAAGTTGTCCTGCGCGCGACCCATGAGGTTGATGAACACGTCCTCCAGCGTCGCGCTGGCCGGTGCGACGTGCAGCTCGTCCTGCGCTCGGTAGGGTTCTAACGCGGCATGCAGCAACGCGGCGTCGTCGCCCGCCACGTGCAGGGTATTGCCAAATGCCGCCACGCTGCGCACGCCTGGCGACTGTCTGAGCGGCTCCACCAGGCGGTGCAACTCCGTGCCGGCGATGGACCAGACCGACAGCTTGGCCGTGGCCAGGATGTTGGTCTGCGTGCCACGTGCCAGCACTTGACCATAGGCGATGTACATCAGTTCGTGGCAGCGTTCAGCCTCGTCCATATAGTGCGTGGACACCAGCACCGTGATGCCCTGTGCGGCCAGGCGATGGATTTCGTCCCAGAAGTCGCGCCGCGCCTTGGGATCGACCCCCGCGGTGGGTTCATCCAGAAGCAACAGGCGGGGCTGGTGCAACAGGCTGGCAGCCAGGGCCAGTCGCTGCTTCCAGCCGCCCGACAGGGTGCCGGCCAACTGCTGCTGGCGTCCCTCCAGTCCGAGGCGTTCCAGGGCCTGGTCCACCGCGTCACGCCGACTTGGCAGTTCGAACAAACGGGCCACGAAGTCGAGGTTTTCGCGAATGGACAGGTCCTCGTACAGGCCGAAGCGCTGTGTCATGTAGCCCACCTGGCGCCGGATCTGTGCTCCCTGGGTGCGGATGTCCAGCCCAAGGCAGGTGCCGCTGCCTTCATCGGGCGTGAGCAGGCCGCACAGCATACGCAAGGTGGTGGTCTTGCCGCTGCCATTGGGTCCGAGAAAGCCACAGATGCGACCCGGCGCCAGCGCTATGTTCAGACGGTCCACCACGGCACGACCACCGTAGTGCTTGCTCAACCCTTGTACGTCGATGGCCAGTGTCACGGCGGGCTGCCCGGACTGGGCGAAACGTCAACCGGCTGGCCAGGCTTGAACAGGACGGCGTCCTTGGGATCGGGCCGTGCCTCGAGCATGAAGACCAGCTTGGCGCGTTGCGCGTTGGAGTAGATCACCGGGGGCGTGTACTCCGCCCGGTTGGCGATGAAGGACACCTTGGCTGCGACCGGTGCCTTGCAGCCGTCGCAGCGGATTTGCACAGGCGCGCCGAGTTGGAGTGAAGCCAGTTGCTCCTGCGCCACGAAGAATCGCACCTTCACTTGGGTGGATGGCAGTAGGGATACCACGGGTTGGCCCGCTGCCACCCACTCGCCGACACGAAAGAAGGTGTCCGCCACCAGGGCATTGACGGGCGCGGTGCGGGCCTTTTGCGCTTCGCGCCAGGCCAGTTGCTTCACCGCTTGACCAGCGGCCTCGGTATCGGCCAGCGCGGCGGCGCGTTCATCGCTGCGCGCGGGCAACTGGGCCACGCGCAGTTGGGCCTGCAGTTCGTTGACACGCGCCTGGGCCTGGCTGAGCAGGGTGCGCAGGCTGTCACGCCGTGCGGGGGAGATAAAGCCCTGGCTGACCAGTTGCTCCTCACGCGCCAGATCGGTGTTGGCTTGCTGGGCTTGTGCTTGCGCCTGCGTCAGTTGCGCGCGCACCACCGCCACTTCGTCCGCGCGCCGGCCCTTGGCCAGGTTGGCTGCCGCAGCCTGGGCGCGGTTCAGGCGCGCATCGCCTTCCTTGCGCGCGGCCTGTTCGGCGTCGGTGTCCAGGGCAAACAGCGTGGCACCCTGGGCGGCCTGATCGCCGGCGCGCACCGTCAAAGTAGTGAGGGTGCCACCCAAGGGAGAAGACAGGTAGATGTAGTCGCCTTCCACGTACCCGGACCAGCCTGCCGGAGGCGTGGGCGTGCAGGCGCCGACCAGCAAGGTCAGGGGCAACATACCGAAAAGTAGACGCTGGGGATTCATGATGGGAGGTGGTGGCAAGAGAGAGTGCGGCCGCTGTCAGTCCCGCGTGACCCGCACCAATTCCTCTCGCGAGGTGATGCCGGCGCGTACCAGCCGCTCTCCGTCGTCGCGCATCAGCGTCATGCCGGCCTTCAGGGCTGCATCTCGAATTTCGGCTTCGGAGGCGCGGTTGTGAATCTGTTCCCGGATGGCATCGTTCGTGACCAGCAGTTCAAACACGCCCGTGCGGCCTTGATAGCCGGTATGGCTGCAGTCGGGGCAGCCCTTGCCTTGGCAGTGAGTACACAGCTTGCGCACCAGGCGCTGCGCCAGCGCGCCCAGCAGGGAAGAGCTGAGCAAACAGGGCTCCACGCCCATGTCGATCAGGCGCGTGACCGCGCTGGCGGCGTCGTTGGTGTGCAGCGTGGCCAGCACGAGGTGACCGGTGAGTGAGGCCTGGATGGCGATCTGGGCGGTTTCGAAGTCGCGGATTTCACCGATCATGATGACGTCCGGATCCTGGCGCAGGATGGCGCGCAACGCCTTGGCAAAGGTCAGGTCGATCTTGGCGTTGACCTGGGTCTGCCCGACGCCGGGCAGTTCGTATTCGATCGGGTCTTCCACCGTCATGATGTTGCCGCGGCCGGCGTCCAGACGCTGCAGCGCCGCGTACAACGTGGTGGTTTTGCCCGAGCCCGTGGGGCCGGTGACCAAGATGATGCCGTGCGGCTGCGCGATCAGGTGCAAGAAGCGCTGCAGCGTGTCGCCCTGCATGCCTACGGCCTCCAGCGTGAGTTTGTCACTGCTCTTGTCCAGCAGGCGCAGCACGGCGCGTTCGCCGTGGGCGCTGGGAAGTGTGGACACGCGCACGTCCAGGGCGCGGGTGCCGATGCGCAGCGAGATGCGACCATCCTGCGGCAAGCGCTTTTCCGAGATGTCCAGGTCGGCCATGATCTTCAGTCGCGAGATCAGCGCCGCGTGCAGGGCCCGGTGCGGTTGCACCACCTCGCGCAAGCTGCCATCGACCCGGAAGCGCACGCTGGAATGGCGTTCGTAGGGTTCGATGTGGATGTCGCTGGCGCCGTCGCGCGCGGCCTGCGTAAGCAGGGCGTTGAGCATGCGGATGATGGGCGCGTCGTCCGAAGTCTCAAGCAGGTCTTCCACCGCAGGCAACTCCTGCATCATGCGCGAGAGGTCGGCGTCGCTTTGCACCTCGCTTACCACCGTGGCGGCGCTGGATTCGCCCTGCGCGTAGGCGGCGCTGATGCGCTGCAGCAGCGTGTCCTGGGGCAACAGTTCCACGTGCTGTACGGCAGGGTACTTGCGCATGACCTCGCTGATGCCGCTGTTGGGCGTGGCCGAGTGCAGCCACAGGGTCAGCTCGTCGCCGTCTTCTTGCAGCAGCAATTGTTGCGTGCGTGCAAAGGCGTAGGGCAAAGGGTGGCGCATGACGGCTCTCAGGGCTGCGCCTTGATCGGCGATGTGGGGCCGGGCGCGGGCGCGGCGTGGGACGCGTGCGGCGCCACTGCGGGCAGTTGGGCCGATTCGTTGACCGGCACCAGCACGCTGGGTGTGGGTTGGGCGTTGGCCTGACCGGAGCGCATCTGCTCGTAACGGTCCAGCGACAGCCGTTCCGCATCGCGGGCATCACGCACCACCACGGGCCGCAGGAACACCATCAGGTTGGTTTTCTTTCGGGACCGGCTTTCGCTCTTAAACAGGTTGCCGAACAGGGGCACCTCGCTCACGCCGGGCACCTTGTCCTGGTTGCCGGAATACTCGTCCTGCAGCAACCCGCCGAGCACGACGATGGAGCCGTCTTCCACTAGCACGTTGGACTCGATGGAACGCTTGTTCGTGGTGGGGCCGTTCAGGGAATTCTTGGTCGAGGCATCCAGGCTGGAAACCTCCTGGTAGATCGCCAGCTTCACGGTGCCGTTCTCGCTGATCTGCGGCCTGATCTTGAGGGTCAGGCCCACGTCCTTGCGCTCCACCGTCTGGAACGGATTGGTCACGCCGCCGCTGCCTGCGGTGTTGGTGTACTGGCCCGTGACAAAGGGCACGTTCTGACCGATGACGATCTTGGCTTCCTCGTTGTCCAACGTGAGCAGATTGGGCGTGGACAGCACGTTGCCGTCGCCCGTGGACTGCAGCAGGTTGGCCAGCGCGCCGAGCACGTACACGCCGTTGATGTTGCGCATCAGTGCCAGGTTCAGCCCCTGCGGCGCCGCGATGGTGCCGCTGGCGCCGGTAGTGGCCAGGCTGATGATGTTGGCGCCACCGTTGGTGCTGTAGTTGGTGCCGATCACGCCCACCGTGCCGTCGCCCTTGCGGCCCAGCACGTCTTGCCACTGGATGCCAAACTGCGCTGCCTTCTCGGCGTTCACCTCGGCGATCAGGCTTTCCACAAAGACCTGGGCGCGGCGCGCGTCCAGCTTGTCGATGACGGCGCGCAGCTGGCGGTATTGCGGCTCCGGGGCGGTGATGATGAGCGAATTGGTGGCCGGGTCCGCCTGGATTTGTCCGCCAGTGGTGGGCTGGTTGGCGGACGAGGAGGCGGCTTGTGGCGTGGCTCCGGGCGCATTGGTTGCCATCCTGGGCGTGGCCGCGGCCCCGGTGGATCGTGATTCACCCGAGAGTGCCGCGCGTAGCGTGGCCGCCAGCGAGGTGGCATCCGCGTTTTTCAGGTACACGACGTAGATGTTGCCGGCCGCGCCGTTGTTGTTGCCGGCCGGGGGCTGGTCGAGTTTGTCGATCAGGGCCTTGGCCTGGGCCACGCGGGCGGGATTGGCGGCGCGCAGGACCAACGCGTTGGAGCGCGGCTCCGCCACCAGCGTGGTCTTGAACGAGGTGTCGGCCTGCCCGGCGGGCGCCGCCGCCGAGCTGGACTCCAGCAGGCGCAGCACGAGAGGCGCCAGGTCGGTGGCGATGGCATGCTTGAGTGGCAGCACTTCAACGTCCGTGGCACTGGCCACGTCCAGCGCGGCGATGATGCGGGCCATGCGATGCAGGTTGTCCGCGTAGTCGGTGATCACCAGCGAGTTGTTGCCGGGGTTGACGTTGATGGTGTTGTTCGGACTGATGAGCGGGCGCAGCACGGGCACCAGATTGTTGGCAGGCTCGAAGTTGAGCTTGAAGATCTGCGTGACCAATTGGCCGGTGGCCGTGCTCACCGGTCCGGCCGACACGCTGCCGCCCTGCAGTTTGGCGTCGGCCTCGGGCACCACCTTGTCCAGGCCTCCAACCTCTACCACGGCATAGCCCTGCAGGCGCAGGGTGGCGAGGAACAGGTTGTAGGCCACGGCGGGGGGGACCGCACGCTCGGTGTTCAGGTTCATGGTGCCCTTCACGCGTGGGTCCACGACCACGTTGCGCCCGGTCATGCTGGCCATGGCGCGCGCCACGGCCTCGATCTCCGCGTTGGCAAAGTTCAGCGTGACCGGCTCGCCGCGCTGAGGGGCTTTGCCGGCGGGCGTGGCCGGTGTTGGCGCGGCGGGGGGCTGGGTTTGCGCGACACCCGGCAAGGGTACGGCGAGGCCCGAGCACAGGGTCAAGGCCGCGATCGAGACGGTGGCTTTCGAACGAGAGGGTGAATAGTGCATACGCTTAGCCCACTTGGATGACGGAACGCGCGCCGCTGCGCCGCCCGATGATGTTCAACAGATTGGACAGCGCGTCCACATGTTCGGGTTGCGCGCTGGCCGCTCCCTGAAAATGCAGCCGTGAATCCACCCACTGCCCGCTGCCGCTGAGCTGCAGGCTGCCCTCCAGGGTATCCAGTTGCAGGGTGGCGGTAGGCCCTCCCTGCAGCGTCAGACGGTAGCTGCCCATGGGCTTGAGTGTGCACAGGCTCGATGACATCGCCTGCGCCTGCAGTTCGGCCTGCCCGCCGAGCGTGAGGCGGCCTTGCACGAACTCGAGCGTGAAGGTCCGCGTGGTCAGGGCGAGGGTGCCCTGAGGCTGCAAGGTGTTCCAGGGTGTTCCCAAACCGGCAAGGACGGCGGCGGGCCAGCGCGAGGAGCCATCCAGAACGTCCACCTGCGCACCACCCCAGCGGGGCTGGGCGCGTACCTGCAAAGGCCGCGGCGTGCAGCAGGCCGAACCCAGATCCAGGCGCACTTGGCCCCACCCCGGACGCACGGTCCAGGTCACGCGGTCCGGCAGCGTTGCGGCGTCGCGGCTGTCGCGGCCACCAGTCAATACCAGTTGGGCCGAGCCGTCCCACACCGTACCCCGTGGTGCCGCGAGCCGGATATGGCCCGTCGTGGCCTGTTCCAGTGCCGTTCCCACCCAGCGTGCGGGTGCGAACAGCACCAGGGCCAGAACGAGGCCGGTGCTGGCTCCTCCCATGGCCCAGAGCCAAGGGCGGGTGTGCGCGGGATTGGGGTGGTGGAGGCTCATGTGCGGAGGTAGACGCGCAGCTCAGCGGGCGGGCAGCGCCAGCAACACCGTGCCATCCCAGGCGGGTGGCGCGTTGCCGGTGGGGCTTGTGGAGGCGGGACTGCGTTGCAGCCGGGCTTCCACCGGAGTGGCGCGGGCGTTGATCCGCGCCTGCGACAGCCACTGGGCCAGCGCGTCCGCGGTCGTGCCTTTGAGCAGCAGGTTGGCGCGATCGCCCTGCACGCTGAGTTGGGCGGTGTTGCCCAGGCGCTGTTTGACCGAGGCTTCCAGGGCGCGCAAGGCCTCGTCCCGGCCCAGCTTGGGTTGGGCCTGCAGGGCTTGGGCTTGGGCTTGCAATGCCCGCATGGACTGCAATTGCGCTTCCAGGCGCGAGGACTGTGCCGGAGCGGACCGCAGGATTTGCAGGGCGGGCGCCAGCGCTAGCCACCACAACAAAGCGGCGCTTACGGTGACCGCTGCCGCAGCCAGACCGGCTCGTTCGCGGGTACTCAAACCGCGCCAGTGAGTCAGCAGGGTACGGGATGCGCTCATGGGCGTCCTTCTGCCTGCAGTATCAGGGCGTCACCCTGGGTGCGGGCGCTGTAATGCAAGTCGTTGAGCCGAGTTTTCAATGTGGCGGCTTCGTCGGGTTTGAGGGAGAGCCCCTTGAGCCGCGCTTCGCCGGAAGAAAACTCGATCGCTGTGGGCGACGCGCCCGCTGGCAGCGCCGAACCCACTGCGGCCAGCATGGCTTCCAGATCGGCCGGGGATGTCGCGCCGGTGGCTTGGCGCAAGGCGGCGAGTTCACGCTCCATTTGCAGCGGAGCATCGACCACCACGCGCACGCCAGGGAAGGTCCGTGTAAGGATCCCCGTTATGGCGGTCCGTTGTGTTTGCAGAGCCGCCTTTTCACGCCAGGCCCACAGGTTCAAGCCGAGCAGTTGAACGATGACCAGCAGCCCGGCGCCCCAGCGGACGGCGCTCCATTGGGAAGCGTGCAGGAGGGTCGTCCACGTCTGGGTCAGCTTGCGAGCGATGCGTGTGCGACCCGAGCGTGTCAGGTCGAACTGCGCCAGATCCCACCCCGACTGCGCGGCCAGCAGCCAGCGCTGCGCACTCGGCTGCAACTCGGCAGGGCGTTTGAACCACCGCTCCGCCAAACGTGCCGCAGCCGGATCGGTCAGCAGTGCCAGGCCATGGTCGCGCGGCTGACCCGATTCAGCCGCGAGGTTGGCCAGTGCGATGCTGCCAGCGTCCAGCGGCAATATCGTGATGCCACTGTCATCTGCTCGAACCCATTGGGCCTGGTCGTTCGAGCCCAGCACCCATGCTGCAGGGAAGGCGCCGGGCGCCGAGGGCATCAGTTCGGGTACGACGCGTGACACCTCGCGGCCCGGGCCTTCCAGTGCATGAAGCGCATCGGTCAGCCACGCGCGATCGCACGCGGCAACCCATGCGGGCTGCTCCACTTGGGCACCCGGCGCCAGCGCGAAATGCAGGGCCTGTGGCTCGTCAAGCAGGCGTTCTTCCAGCAACCCGTCCAGTACCGCGCGCAGCCGTGACGTGCCTCGGGCACTCAGGCTGCCCTTGGGCAGCGTGACGGTGTGCCACGACAGTACCTGCACGGGGGCTACCGCCACGATGTGGCCCAACTTCTCGTTGGGTAGCAAGGCGGCGCGGCTGCGACCTTGGGCAGCTATGGACTGACCGTTGTGTGTGAGCACGTAGTCGAACTCGGTCGTGGTGCTGACCGGGCCGGGAGGCAGGTAGACAATCAAGGTGCTCATGGCGTGAAGGTGTCGGCGGCCATTGTAGGAACTTTGAGCGACCGCGCAGAGGCGTATGTTGGAAGCGAGGTGGACGGTATCAGAGCGCGGCACCGGTCGGGGAGTCGCCGCTGACCCAACGCTCGCGCCACAGCGTCTTGACGTCCAGGCCGTTGCGTTGTACCAGGGATCGCTCCTCCAAAGTGGATTGGTCCAGTCGCAGACGTCCTCGTACCTCGAAGAAGCGGGTGGCCACAGCGTGCTGGGCTTCGTGGGTCTGGCCGCCGAGGGCGCCCACGGCCTGCACCGCGTCGTTCAGGCTGCGGTACGGCGCAAGCTGACGCCGAGCCACCAGGCGTCGGGCGTCGCTCAGGTCCAGGTGGGGAAAGCTGGCGTAGATGACTTCGGCGCTGGCGGTGTTCAGGTTGACCGGCGTGGCCACGGGCAGGATCGTGACGTAGGGTTTGAGCGCCTGAATGCTCATCGCCGACAGGCCCAGCCAGCCGAGTTGTTCCACGCGCTGGGGAAGCAGGGGCGCGTTGCCCGCCAGCCGGTTGCCCGCGCGCGCGTCGAGCGCCCGGCGCAGATTTTCGACCAGTGCGGCGAGTTGGTCGGGCGGCACGCCCGCGAGTTCGAACAGCTTCCCAAAAGCGCGCAACGCTGGCTCGGAGATCTGTTGCCCATCCACGAGGTTGGTGATGTTCAGCCGCGACTGAGCGTCGATGATCTGTCCGGACAGGAAAGCGTCCTGTTCATCATCCGTGACGGTTTTGTCCAGCGACAGAAAGCTGGACAGGCGCGCTTCCGCCAATGGCGTTGCCCAGGGCTCCGCCAGATGATCGGCCCCGCCCGTGCGCGCGTCCTCGCGCAGGATCAGGCGTGACCAGTCGAGCGCGCCAGTCAATATCCACGCAGACTGCACACGGGAGCGCTCGGCCGCTTCAATTTCGACGCTGCGCCACTGCTGCCACAAGGCCGTCGCCGCGAGCGCGGCCACCAGTGTGACTGTGAGCATGGCCGCCAGCAGTGCGGCGCCCCGGGACGGGGGGGCCGTGCTGGTCACGGCAACAAAGGGTCGTTGCGTCATCACTTGCCTCCACCGATCGTGGGACGGACCCAGTCGCGCGTGAGCGTGCCACTCAGCACCTGGCCTGGTGGCAGCGTCAACACCAGTCGCACCCCCTGCGGAACGCCAGCATCCATCGTCGACGCGGGGGTGGCGCTGGCCGGGGCGCCATCGCTGGACAGGGGATTGCTCCAGCCGTCGTTGCGAAAGTAGAAGATTTGCCACTGTGCGAGCGGCGTGATGGCGACCTCGCGCTTCTTCTCTTCGTCTCCCGGGTTCTGCGCCCATAGTCCTGCACGCTGCCAGGCTTCCATCAGTGTCGCACGTGTGCGCACGGGCGGCGATTGCCAGCGCAGCCACCGACCCGTGCCGTCAATGACGCGTCGCGTCCAGGCCACGACCAGCAGACCCTGGTCATCGTCCGCACTGCTGCGGCGTGTGAGGCGCAGCACGCGGCCATCCCAGTCGAGCGGGCCGACCTGCGCCACGGGAAGCAGTGCGTCCAGGTCCGCACCCCATTGCGCCAAGCCGGTTTGCAGTGTCTGCACCTCGTCCGCGTAGTGACGCGTCTGCTGCTGGGCTTGCGCCATGCTGTCCACGCCGCGCCAGCTCAGCACCGCCATCAGCGCGAGTACGCCAATGGCCACGAGCACTTCAATCAGTGTGAAGCCCTTTGCGCTGGGTTGTGCCCGCGTGTGATGCATCAGTACCGTCCCATCACCGTGGACAGGCGCAGCACGGGAGTGCCGCCGTCGAGCACTTGGGCATCCAGGCGCCGGAAGCTGGGGTTCGGAGTAGGACGCACGGACAGATTGACTGTGAACGAGTGCCCTGCCTGTTCGCATGGCAATGTGCTGTCGCCCACGCCGGGCATCTGCCTGGTCAGACGGGCCTTGACCAGTTCGTTCTCCGCGCACAGGTGGGCCAGCAGTAGGTCCGATTGGCGCTGGGCGTTGCGCGTCAGGGCAGAGCTGGCCTGAAATCCAGCCATCAGGGCAATGGCCACGATGCCCAAGGCCACCAGCACCTCGATCAGGGTAAAGCCGCGGGCGCGGACGGTGTGAAACGGGTTCACGGTGGACCGACTCCGGCATCGTCGGCCTGGACTGAGAAAGGACGCAAGCCATCGGTGGCAATGCGCAGTGCCCGCCCTGGCAGGTTCACGCTGCCCAATGCCAGCGACTGAGGTTCAATGATGGGCTCGGGGCCCAGTACCAGGGTAGCGGTGCCCAGCACCGTCGTGTCAGCGGCCAACCAGTTCTGGTCACCTTGGGGCGGGCGCAGACCCTCGAACCTGAAGCCTTGCGCGGACCCGTGCCATCGCACCACGATGCCGCTGGCGCGGGACTGGGCCCGCGCCGACTCCAGCAGCGCCACCAGACGCTGGGCCTCGCGTTCGAGTTGCGTTTGTGCCGCATCGCGCATCGCAAGACTCACGCCCGCGCTGGCCAATGCCATGATTGCGATCACGACCAGCAGTTCCAACAAGGTGAAGCCAAGGGTGGGCCTGCTGCGTGGAGAGCGATCAGACGGCATGAGCTCGGTCCTCAAGTCGACTGGTCACTGCACGTAGGGGAACGTGGGGCTACTGCCAACTGCCAATGTCGGCGTCCTTGCCCTCCCCGCCCGGCTGGCCATCGGCTCCGAGCGACATCACATCTATTTCACCCTTGATCCCGGGATTGAGATACTGATACGGGCGACCCCAGGGGTCATTGGGCAGTTTTTCCAGATAGGGTTTCCAGTTGCCAGGGATGGGGCCGCTGGTAGGCTTGGTGAGGAGGGCTTGAAGGCCTTGCTCCGCGCTGGGGTAGCGTTGGTTGTCTAATTTGTAGAGTTTGAGCGCCTGAATCAGAGTGCTGACGTCGGTGCGCGCCGCAGTGGCGCGCGCATCGTCCGTCCGGTCCAGCACGTTGGGCACGATGATGGCCGCCAGCATGCCAATGATGACCAGCACCACCATCAATTCGATCAGTGTGAAACCGCGACGCAGGAGGTGTGGCAGGCGGGGAGCGAACTTGTTCATGGAGCCTTCATGGGTGTGGGTGACCAAGGTTAATGATAATCACACCATGCTGACCACAACGTCCGTCAAATGGTTGCCACGCGTCTGGACCTTCTTGGTCTGGGCGCTCGTGGCCGGCAGCGTGGCCTATTGGGGGCTGCGTTGGAGCGGGGCGGAGTCCCAGGTCCTGCCGGCGCCACCCGCCCTGCCGCTGGCCGCTTCGATGGACACGGCGGCAGTGGCGCGTGCTTTGGGTAACGCGGGCACCGCCGTGAAGCCCGCAGTGAGCAGCTCCAGCCGATTCGTCCTCGTGGGCGTGGTGGCGCGCACCGCTTCCCGCACCGGCGCAGCCCTGATCGCCGTGGATGGCAAGCCAGCCAAGCCCGTGGCTGTGGGCGCCAAAGTCGAGGAGGGGTTGTTCTTGCTGACCGTGGCCGCACGGCGCGCCAGCTTGGGGCCGCAACTGGATGGCCCAGCTACCGTCAGTTTGGAATTGCCCGCGCCGAAATTGTGATCCCGAGGAGACCTGCCCGCAGTGGGTGTGGCGCCTGCCTTCAGGGGCAGGATGCTTTCAGGATTGCAGGAATAGCTGGTACGCCGGGTTCAGTGTTTCCTCGACGTACGGGTAGCCCAGAGTGTCCAGAAACTTGGCGAACGCCTTGCGATCCTCGGGTGGAACCTGCAGCCCCACCAAGATCCGGCCATAGTCGGCGCCCTGGTTGCGGTAGTGGAACAGGCTGATGTTCCATCCCGGGCGCATCAGGTTCAGGAACTTCAGCAAGGCGCCGGGCCGCTCCGGAAATACAAAGCGCAGCAGTCGCTCGTTCTTGCCCAAGGCGGAGCGCCCTCCCACCATGTGGCGGATGTGCTCCTGTGCCAGGTCGTCGTGCGTCAGGTCCAGAGTCTTGAACCCGTGCTTGCTGAAGTGGCTGGCGATGCGGGTGCTTTCGCCCTTGACGGTGGTCGTCAGGCCGACGAACACATGGGCCTGCGCCGCGTCGCTGATTCGGTAGCTGAATTCAGTGACATTGCGGGGTGCACTGCCCGGCAGGTTGCCGATCAGCTCGCAAAAGCGCTTGAAGCTGCCGCGCTCTTCCGGCATGGTGACGGCGAACAGGCCTTCGCGCTCTTCGCCCACCTCCGCGCGCTCGGCCACGAAGCGCAGTCGGTCGAAGTTCATGTTCGCGCCACACAGGATGGCCGCATAGGTCTGGCCCCTGGTCTTGTGCTGCGCCACGTACTGCTTGATCGCTGCCACAGCCAAGGCGCCAGCGGGTTCGACAATGCTGCGGGTGTCCACGAACACGTCCTTGATGGCGGCGCAGACAGCGTCGGTGTCGACGGTCATGAATTCGTCCACCAGGCCTCGGGCGATGCGAAAGGTCTCTTCGCCGACCAGCTTGACGGCTGTGCCATCAGAAAACAGGCCGACATCGGGCAGCGTCACCCGCTTCTTGGCTGCCACCGACTGCATCATGGCGTTGGAGTCGTTCATCTGCACGCCGATGACCTTGACCTCGGGGCGTACGGCCTTGATGTAGTTGGCTACGCCCGCAATCAGGCCGCCGCCCCCGATGGCCACGAACACGGCATCCAGAGGACCCTGGTGCTGGCGCAGCACCTCCATGGCGACTGTGCCTTGACCGGCGATCACCTCTGGATCATCGAACGGGTGAACAAAAGTGAGTCCATGCTTCTTCTCGAGCTTCAGCGCATGGGCGTAGGCGTCAGAGTAGCTGTCGCCAAACAGTTCCACCTCGCCGCCGAGTGCCTTGACTGCGTCAATCTTGAGTTGCGGAGTGGTTGTGGGCATCACGATCACAGCACGCGTGCCCAACTTGTGTGCGCCCAAAGCCACACCTTGAGCGTGGTTGCCGGCGGAGGCGCAGATCACGCCTTTCTTCAATTGGGTCGGGCTCAGTTGCGCCATCTTGTTATAGGCGCCGCGCAGCTTGAAGCTGTGCACGGGCTGTTGGTCTTCCCGCTTCAACAAAATCTTGTTGTGCAGCCGGCGGCTCAGGTTGCGCGCGGGCTCCAGGGCGGACTCCGTGGCCACGTCATAGACACGGGCGTTGAGGATTCTCTTCAGGTAGTCGGCGGGGCTAAGGTGTTTGGTTTTCATTCGCTTCTTCTGAGGTGGGGCAATGATAAGCGCCATGCACTCTCAGGCAGCGAACCCGGTTGCCTGGTTCCCGCCATAATCCGATGCGAGAAACCCACCGAGTTGCCGCGGCGCGGGCATATGCGCCGGGCACAGGGTTCCTGGGCCAATGGATTTGGTTAGAAGGGCGATAAAGATGGAATGCACGGTCAGTTGGATGGGTGGAGTCGGCACGCGATCAGCGATGGGTTTTGTTGCGGAAACCGGCAGTGGGCACACGCTAACAATGGATGGCGCCGTGGATGCCGTCAAGCCGGAGAATGGCGGTCAGAACTTGGCGCCTCGACCGATGGAGTTGCTGCTGGCGGGTGCCGGTGGTTGCACGGCCTATGACGTGGTGCTCATTCTCAAGCGCGGGCGGCACGATGTGCGCAACTGCTCTGTCAAGTTGTCTGCGGATCGGGCATCCGCCGACCCCAAGGTGTTCACGCGCATCCATCTGCACTTCACGGTTTCAGGCAAGGGGTTGCCCGCCGCCGCTGTCGAACGGGCTATTGCCTTGAGTCACGAGAAATACTGCTCCGCGACCATCATGCTGGGGAAGACCGCTGAAATTACCAGGTCGTTTGAGGTGTCCGAGGGTTGAGGCGCCAACGGGCAGAGATGGTCATGCCCAAGGGATGATGGGTGTCCCAGGGTATTGGAACCAAGTTCCAATACCCTGGGTGCAGGCTCACAAAGGGATTCCAAGCCTGGTATTTTTGAGACTGGCCGCAGATCAGGTTGCACCCGTTGCCAATTGTTGCACGGTCACAACGGCTGGGTCGCGAATCGCGTGAAATCCTTTGCGAATCAATGCTTTCTCTGGTGCAATACATGCAACTTCCCGCAACGGAGGTTGGCCCGGGCTACCGAACCCCCTCGTACCGGAGCCCTATGTTTAACCTTGGAGAATTTTGATATGAAAAAAACCCTGATTGCCCTGGCTGTGCTGGCTGCTTCCGGCGCCGCAATGGCCCAATCTTCCGTCACCCTGTATGGCGTGGCTGACCTTTCCGTTGGAAAGATTCACGGCGCTAAGGTGGCTGCACACGCCAACGATTCACTGAACAACGGCAACAGCCGTATCGGCTTCAAGGGTGTGGAAGATCTGGGCGGTGGTCTGAAGGCCTCGTTCAACATCGAAGGCGCTGTGAATCTGGCTGACGGTTCTACCCAAGCCTCCACGTACCAACGTGCGGCATGGCTGCAACTTGACGGCGGCTTTGGTTCCCTGCGCGCTGGTCGTAGCCTGTCCCCGCACTTCTACGCAATTGCTAACTACGAACTGACTGGCACGGCCAACTATTCCGCTTTGGCTAACGTGTTCGGCGCCAAGTTTGGCGGCGCAACCCGTAACAGCGCGGAAATCGCCTACACCACCCCCAGCTTGAGCGGTTTCAAGGCCACCCTCGCCACCGTTCTGGCGGGTAACAACGGTGGTAATGCGAAGACCGAATTGGCCGCAACCTACAACAATGGTCCCTTGGCCCTGGGCTTTGGCTACGACAAGGTTTCCGGCGACGAAAAGAATTTCTCTTTTGGCGGTAGCTACGACCTGGGCCAATTCATTGTGGCCGCCAGCTATCAGGACCCCAAAGGCGCCCAGAAGGGCTTCTCTATTGGCGGCACGGCCAAGCTGGGTGCTAACACTCTGACCTTGGACATTGTCCGTGATACCGGCTCTTCTACGAAGAGCACCGATTTTGTGCTGGAAGCGAAGGAACCCCTCTCCAAGCGTACGTTCCTGTATCAAGCTGTGTACCGTGCTGGTGTTGATCGTGCTGCCGCTGGCTTGACGAAGGGTACTTCCTTCTCTGCTGGCCTGCGCCACAACTTCTGATTTGACGCTGGCCTGAGCCAGCTCCATTGAAGATCAACAAAAAGCCGCCAGAGGTGACTCTGGCGGCTTTTTGTTGTGCGCTCACTGTGCGTGAGTTGGCGCGTCTCTTGCGTCGATGTGACCCGGGTAATGGTGTGTAACACTCTGCTAACATTCAACACTGCTCTAAATAGGATTCCATGCTAGTTTTCGTTCTTCGCCGGGTCCTGCAGGCGGTGGTGGTGATGGTCTCCGTGGCTTTCATCGCCTTCTTGCTGTTCCAATATGTGGGGGACCCTGTCGTGTTCCTGTTGGGGCAGGACGCTCGACCGGACCAAATTCAGAAACTGCGCTCGGATTTGGGGCTAGACCAGCCGTTTTTTGTGCAGTTCTGGCACTTTCTCATGAACGCGGTGCAAGGTGAATTCGGATTGAGTTTGCGCCAGGGAGCTCAGGTGTCGCGACTCCTGGGGGAGCGTTTCCCCGCCACGATGGAACTGGCCTTTTTGGCCGCCGCCTTGGCGCTGGTAGTCGGTGTTCCCATGGGGGTGTTTGCAGCGTTACGACGTGGTACTTTCACCAGCCAATTGTTCATGACGCTATCGCTGCTGGGGGTATCGCTGCCGACCTTTCTGATCGGAATATTGCTAATCCTGGGATTCACCGTGGGTCTGGGATGGTTTCCCAGTTTTGGTCGGGGCGAAACGGTGCACATCGGCTGGTGGAGTTCCGGGCTGCTCACGGCGGACGGCTGGCACCATATTGTGCTGCCGGCGGTGACGCTGGCGGTGTTTCAATTGACGCTCATCATGCGTCTCGTGCGTGCCGAGATGTTGGAGGTAATGCGCACCGACTACATCAAGTTCGCCCGGGCGCGTGGCTTGCCGGATCGGGTCATCTATTTCGGCCATGCGCTGAAGAATACCTTGGTGCCGGTGATTACGATCACAGGCCTGCAACTGGGCTCGCTGATAGCCTTCGCCATCATCACTGAGACCGTGTTCCAGTGGCCTGGAATGGGCCTGCTGTTCATCCAATCCGTTACGTTCGCGGACATTCCTGTCATGGCTGCGTACCTGTGCCTGATCGCCCTGATCTTTGTGGTGATCAATCTGGTCGTGGATCTGCTGTACTTTGTCGTCGACCCTAGACTTCGGGTCGGCGGCGTGGGGAGGCACTGACGATGGTGTCATCAATGGGTGCGCCCATCATACGTGTCCAAGGCCGTGCCTTTGCACACATCGCAGCCTTCCATCCGGAGTTGACGGCCTTGCGTCGCGACTTGCACGCGCACCCGGAACTGGGGTTTGAGGAGTTCTACACCGCAGATCGCGTGGCGCAAGCCTTGCGCGTATGCGGTGTGGACGAGGTGCACACCGGCATCGGTAAGACGGGCGTAGTGGGTATTGTCCGGGGGCGCGATCCCTTGGTGGACGATACTGGTGTGCAGCCCAGCATGGTGGGGTTGAGAGCGGACATGGACGCCCTGCCCATGGCCGAACACAACGACTTCGCCTGGAAATCCAGCCAAAAAGGCGTGATGCATGGTTGTGGCCATGACGGCCATACTGCCATGCTGGTCGGGGCGGCACGGTACTTGGCCGAAACCCGTCGTTTCTGCGGTACGGCGGTGCTTATCTTTCAGCCCGGAGAAGAAGGACATGCCGGGGCTCGAGCCATGATCGACGATGGTTTGTTTGAGCGTTTCCCCGTGCAGGCGGTCTATGCCATGCACAACTGGCCAGCACTTCGAGCGGGCGTGATTGGCATCAATCCGGGGCCGATGATGGCCGCTGCGGACCGCTTTACCATTGAAATCACCGGCAAGGGGGGGCACGGCGCGCATCCTTACCAAACGGTAGATCCGGTGGTAGTGGCAGCGCACATCATTACGGCGGTGCAGAGCATCGTGTCGCGCAACGTCAAGGCGGTCGATAGCGCTGTGATCAGCATTTGCGCGGTGCACGCTGGTGACTTGGGCGCAATGAGTGTGGTGCCAGGCAGCGCGACGCTGGTCGGTACGGCCCGCAGCTTCAGTCCGCAGGTACAGGATTTGGTGGAGAGACGCTTGCACGAAATGTGTGCCGCAGTGGCTCAGGGGTTTGGCGCGACTGCGTCGGTTCGCTATGAGCGCATGTACCCGGCCACCGTAAACTCGGAAAGAGAAACACACTTTGCCGCGAATGTGGCCGCGGGACTGGTGGGGGATAGCCGCGTGGTGCGTGACCTTGAGCCGAGCATGGGCGCAGAAGACTTCTCCTTCATGCTGCAGGTCAAACCGGGGGCCTACCTGCGTTTGGGCCAAGGCGGTGAACACAAGCCAGGCTGTGCCCTGCACAATAGTCGCTACGATTTCAATGATGATGTGCTGCCATTGGGATCGGCCTTGCACGCCAGTTTGGTGGAACAATCCATGCCGTTGTCCAGGTACGAATAGAATTTTTTTCAATAGGAGATCACCATGCGTTTCAGTTTCAAGACGACCTTTGTTCTCTCTGGGGTGGCATGTGCGGCCATGAGCGTCGCCGCCAGCGCGGCGACGCTCAAGGTTGCCAACCAGGGCGATGCCCTGTCCATGGACCCGCACTCGCTGAATGAGTCCTTGCAGCTTTCCGTGGTTGGAAACGTCTATGAACCGCTGGTGACACGTGGTCGGGACTTCAAGCTCATGCCGGCCTTGGCGACGGACTGGAAACAGACTTCGCCCACGGTGTGGCGCTTCAATCTGCGCAAGGGGGTGCAATTCCACGATGGCACGCCCTTCACCGCGGACGACGTGATCTTCAATTTTGAGCGTGCCCGCGGGGACGGCTCTGACATGAAGAGCTATGTGGGGCAGATCAAGGAAGTGAAGAAGATCAACGACCACGCCGTGGACTTCGTGCTGGGTGCGCCGTTTCCGATCCTGCCCGAGCTGTTTACCCAATGGTTGATGATGAGCAAGAAATGGTGCGAGGCCAACCAGGCGGTCAAGCCGGTGGACCGTCGCAAGGGGATCGAGAACGCGGCCTCCTTCCGTGCCAACGGCACGGGCCCGTATCGCGTGCGTGAGCGCCAGCCCGGTGTGCGCACGTCTTTTGTGCGCAACGGCAATTACTGGGGCAAGATCGACGGCAACGTGGACGACGTCGTGTTTACACCCATTGGCAACGACAGCACACGGGTCGCTGCCCTGTTGTCTGGCGAAATCGATGTGATGGAGCCGGTCCCGGTGCAGGATGTCGATCGCATCAAGAGCAACCCGAAATTCCAGGTGCTGCAGGGCCCTGAGTTGCGTGTCATCTTTCTGGGCATGGACCAGAAGCGCGATCAGTTGCTGTTCTCCAACGTGAAGGGCAAGAACCCGTTCAAGGACAAGCGCGTGCGTCAGGCCTTCTACCAAGCCATTGACATTGATGGTATCCAAAAGACGGTGATGCGCGGGGCGTCCACGCCCATGGCCCTGATGTTGCCCCCTCAGGTCAAGGGCTACGCGCCCGACCTGGCCAAGCGTCTGCCCTATGACCCCGTGGCGGCCAAGAGGTTGCTGACCGATGCGGGTTACCCGGCCGGATTCGAGGTGAAGATGAACTGCCCCAATGACCGCTATGTCAACGATGCAGCCATTTGCCAGGCCGTGGCTGCCAACCTGGCCAAGATCGGCGTCAAGATCAACCTCGAGGCTGAAACGAAGGGCACGTACTTTCCGAAGATCCTGCGCCGCGACACGAGTTTCTACATGCTGGGGTGGACGGCGAGCACCGTGGATGCGCACAACGTGCTCCAACCCATTCTGTCCAGTCCTGGCGAGGGCGGGCGTGGTCAATTCAATCTGGGTGCCTACAGCAATGCTCAAGTCGATGAACTCACGGCCAGGATCGCATCCGAAACCGACGACAAGAAGCGCAACGAGATGATTCGCGAGGCCATGAGAATCCATCAGGACGACATTGGCCACATTCCACTGCACCAGCAGGCACTGAACTGGGCTGCCAAGAAGAACATCGAGTTGGTGCAGTGGCCTGACAACGGCATGGCGTGGAAATACATCAAGGTTGGCAAGTGACGCGCGGATGAGAGCCTGGATCTCACGCCTTCACTTCCAGATATGGGACAGTGATCTCGGCCACAGCTTTCACTCCTCTCCGGTGGCGATGGCTGCGGCGCTGATCGCCCTGATGTGCGTGTTGTGCGCGGTGTTCGCGGGATGGGTTGCGCCGCACAATCCATTTGACCTGGCGGCGCTGGAACTGAGCGATGCGCGTCTACCTCCTGCATGGGTGACGGGGGGCAGCAACAAGTATCCCCTTGGGACGGACGATCAGGGGCGTGATATTTTGTCGGCCCTGATCTATGGTGCCCGCATCTCTCTGGCCGTGGGGATGGCATCGGTGTTGCTGTCGGCGCTGATCGGCGTGGCGCTGGGGCTGCTCGCGGGCTTTGTGGGCGGGTGGGTGGACAGCGTGTTGATGCGATTGTGCGATGTCATGCTCTCGTTTCCGGCGATTCTGGTGGCGCTTCTCATTGCAGGCGTGGGTAGGGCGCTGTTCCCCGATGCGCAGGACTCGGTCGCTTTCGGCGTGCTCGTGTTGTCCATCACGCTGACCGGTTGGGTGCAATACGCCCGTACCGTACGCGGCTCCACCCTTGTAGAGCGCCACAAGGAGTATGTTCAGGCCGCGCGTGTCACCGGAGTGGCCCCCCTGCGCATCATGCGACGCCACGTGCTGCCCAACGTGCTGGGCCCGGTGCTGGTGTTGGCGACCATCCAGGTGGCCACGGCCATTATCACTGAGGCCACACTGTCCTTTCTGGGGGTGGGTGTTCCACCAACCTCGCCATCGCTGGGAACCTTGATCCAGGTCGGAAACAAGTACCTGTTCTCGGGCGAATGGTGGATCACGGTGTTTCCCGGGGGCATGCTGGTGCTGATTTCCCTGAGCGTGAATCTGCTGGGCGACTGGCTGCGTGATGCGCTCAATCCAAGGTTGAAATAACCGAACCGATTTGTAAGAGGCGGCGCGGCCGCCCATCTGGAACCTTTCCACATGCCCCTACTGGAAGTCAAGAATCTCTGTGTCGAGTTTGCTGGCCGGCGCGGTACTTTGCGGGCGCTGGATGATGTGTCATTCGAGATTGCGCCGGGCGAAGTCCTGGGCGTGGTGGGCGAGTCCGGCGCCGGGAAGTCGCTCACCGGAGCGGCCATCATCGGCCTGATCGAGCCGCCGGGGCGCATCGCGGGGGGGCAGATACTGCTGGAAGGGCAGCGCATCGACAATCTCGCGCCCGAGCAGATGCGTCATGTGCGGGGCCGCAAGATCGATGCGATCTTTCAGGACCCGCTGACCTCTCTGAATCCACTGTATACGATCGGTCAGCAGTTGATCCAGACCATCCTGACGCATCTGCCCATGAGTCCGGTTCAGGCCCGGCAGCGCGCCATCCAGTTGTTGGAGGACACAGGTATTCCAGCGGCCGCGCAGCGCTTGGACCACTACCCCCACCAGTTTTCCGGCGGTATGCGCCAGCGCGTCGTGATTGCCCTGGCACTGGCTGCGGAACCCAAGGTAATCGTGGCCGACGAGCCCACCACGGCGCTGGATGTGTCGATTCAGGCACAGATCATTACCCTGCTCAAGCGCGTGTGCAGCCAGCATGGTGCTGCTGTGATGCTGATTACGCATGACATGGGCGTGATTGCAGAGACCTGTGACCGCGTGGCGGTGCTGTACGCCGGGCGGATGGCCGAAATCGGACCTGTGCGCGAGGTAATCCACCACAGCGCCCATCCCTATACGGAGGGGTTGATGGCGGCGATTCCGGACATTCATGAGGACCGGGAACATCTGCATCAGATCGACGGCGCCATGCCGCGACTGGATGCCATCCCGTCGGGGTGCGCCTTCCATCCGCGCTGCCCGCAGTCGACGGAACGTTGCCGTCGCGAGCGGCCCGACCTGATGCGCGCGGGGCCCACGTTTGCGGCTTGCTGGCTGCATGAAGGAGCCAGGGTATGAGCGCGGCGAACACTGGTGGGAGCGCGGTCACATCGCCTGCCGTGAGGGCCGGCGGAGCAGGCGGGTCGCACGCCCTGGTGCAGGTGCAGGGTCTCGCCAAGACCTTTGATGTTTCGCCACCCTGGCTGAACCGCGTGCTGGAACGCAGGCCGCGCGTGTTGCTTCACGCTGTGGATGGCGTGGACTTCGAGATCGAGAAGGGAACGACCCTGGCCCTTGTGGGTGAGTCAGGTTGCGGCAAGAGCACCGTGGCGCGGCTGCTCGTGGGGTTGTACGAGCCTACGCGTGGCAGTGTGCGCTTTGACAGGCAGGACGTCCATGCCGGCTTGAAAGGCACAGGCGGCCAAGCCCTGCACCGGCGCATTCAGATGATCTTTCAGGACCCGTATGCCAGCCTGAACCCACGCTGGCGGGTGCAGGACATCGTGGGCGAACCGCTGACCGAGCACGGTCTGGTGACCGACGCCGACGAGCTGTCAACCCGGGTGGGTGAGCTCCTGCGCTCCGTAGGCTTAAGTCATGCGGACGGCCCCAAGTACCCGCACCAGTTTTCTGGCGGGCAGCGGCAGCGCATTTCGATTGCTCGGGCATTGGCCACGCACCCTGAGTTTCTCGTGTGCGATGAGCCCACGTCGGCGTTGGATGTCAGTGTGCAGGCCCAAGTGCTCAACATCATGAAGGATTTGCAGCGCCGTCTGGGGTTGACCTACCTGTTCATTTCGCACAATCTGGCCGTGGTGCGACACGTGAGCGACCAGGTGGGCGTGATGTACCTCGGGCGCCTGGTGGAGTTGGCCGACAAGCGTACGCTGTTTGCGCAGCCCCGGCACCCCTACACGCGCATGCTGCTGGACGCCATCCCCAAACTGCATCACACGGGGCAGGCGCGCACCCCCGTGCAGGGGGAAGTGCCCAATCCCTTGAGTCCGCCCGCCGGGTGTGCCTTTCACCCACGTTGTCCGCACGCTGATACCCGCTGTGCGCAGGAGCGTCCCGAGCTGCTGATGCAAGCCACAACCCGGGTGGCCTGCCACGCCGTGCAGGAAGGGCGTTTGGTGCCCTGAGTGGGGACAGGAGCAGGGTCGTGAAAACCCGCCCCGATCAAGGCAGGTCGACCAGCTCCATGCGCGCGACGATCACGGCAGCCCGATCGGCCACGTAGGCCGAGTTCGGCAACCTTTCAAAGTACTTCGGGCGCGGCAGCATCACGGCCAACCGCGCGGCCTCCAGTGCGCCAAGTTGTCCCGCGCCCTTCTGGAAGTAGCGCCGCGCTGCCGCCTCGGCGCCAAACACGCCGTTGCCCCATTCGACGCTGTTGAGGTAAATCTCCAGGATGCGCTGCTTGTCCAGCAGCGCCTCGAGCATCAACGTCAGCACGAACTCCTGCCCCTTGCGCAGCAGGGTACGCTCGCCCGACAGAAACAGATTCTTCGCCAGTTGCTGGGTGATGGTGGAGCCCCCCACCACCTTGGGCGCGCGCGGCCTCGCGTTGCGGGCTTGCATGCGTGGACTGCGCGCGAGTTGCTCCTGCGCCTTGGCGTTCTTCTGCCAGGCTTTCTCCAGTGCATCCCAGTCCACGCCATCGTGCCAGGCGAACTCGCTGTCTTCCGAGGCGATGACGGCTCGCTTGAGGTGATCGGAAATACTCTCGTAAGGCACCCACTGCTGCTGCCACGCGGGGCTGCGCGCCGAACGTGAACTGCCGTTGCCACTGCTCGGAGCAAATGCCAGGCGCCAGGCCTCGGAGCGCTGGAACGCGGTGGACTGTGGATCGATCCAAAGCGTGACTGCAATGCGCGCCAAGAAAAACACCTGCAGTACCAGCAGTGCGGTGCCCACCCAGGCCAGCCATCGCAGCAACGGCTTCATGCAGCGCGCAATTCCTGCAAGACCTGGGCCGATGGTGGTCGCACACCGCGCCAGATGACGAAGGCCTCTGCCGCCTGCTCCACAAGCATGCCCAAGCCGTCGCGCGGTCGTGCACCGTGGTTTTGCGCCCAGTCCAGGAAACCCTGCGCCGCAGCACCGTACATCATGTCGTACACCAGTGCGCCCGGCCGCAACACGTCGGCCGCGACCGGCACGGCGCCGCCACTCAGGCTGCTGGCAGTGGCGTTGATCACCACGTCAAATGACCCTTCCACGGCCGACAAGGCGCAAGACTGCAGGCGAGTACCAGAATGAACTGCCAGCACGGCGTGGTTGCGAGCCAGGACGGCAGCCCTGTCTGGCGTGCGGTTGGCAACCGTGAGGCGCAATGGGCGGGCTTCAAGCAGCGGACCGAGCACGCCAGCCGCGGCACCGCCCGCCCCCAGTAGCAGGACCTGAAGTCCAGCCAGCGGGCAAGCGGCGTTGTGTTCGATGTCACGTACCAGACCCACACCATCGGAGTTGTCGGCATGGATGCCGTCATCCCGGAAACTCAGCACATTGGCGGCTCCTGCCAATGCGGCTCGCGCACTCACGTGCTGCGCCAGTGCGAAGGCTTCAAATTTGAATGGCACCGTCACGTTGCAGCCCCTGGCCGACCCTTGCGTGCTGGCCATGAAGGCGCGCAGCGCGGGCGCGAAGCCGCCCAGAGGCACAAGTTGACGCGCGTAGAGCAACTGCTGTCCCGTGAGTTGAGCAAATCGAGTGTGGATCCACGGTGACTTGCTGTGCTCCACGGGATTGCCCATGACGCAGTAGAGATCCATGATCGTCAGGGTGCTCCCAGATGGGTTTCCAAGGTTTCGTCCCGGGTGAACTTGAAGCGCGCGACGATGACGAACTGGTCGAACTCGCGTCGCATCGCCGCGCTGAAGCGGCCGAAGGGTCCGGCGCTTCGTGCAATGGCTTGGGCGCGGCGGTCCAGTGTGCGATTGCCTGAGCTCTGCACCACCTCGGTGGCGAGTACCTGGCCGTCGTGGTTGACCGTGATCATCATCGTGAGTTCCCCATAGAGCTTGTTGCCAGCGGCCGTGGGAAAGTTCTCCGTGCCCTTGGCTTCGATGGCTTGGCGCAGCCCATCGTAGTACACGGCGTAGGTGGCGCCCAGCGTGGCCGGGCTGACGTAACGTTTTTTGGGACGGGCGTTCTCCTCGTTTACACGGCGTTCGATTTCCGCCAGCAGTTTGACAAGCTGTCGACGCCTGTCCTCTTCAGCCCGTGCCTCGGGTGCCTTGCTGGTCTGCGCGAGTTGCGGCGGGGGCATGGACGCCAACTGCTTCTTGATCTGTGCCAGCAGCAGCGATTGTTGTTCCTGCAGCGCTTCGATCTTGCGTTGCGCATCCTGCATGGCGTCACCCATGTTCGTGACGAGTGACGGGGGCAGCGGTGTCGTGGCGCGTCCCTGCGCCGCCTCGCCACCACCGGCGAGGGAATACTGCGCAATGGCGCGGGCCTTGTCCGGCCGCTCCCCTGCCTTGGCGTTCACAAGAATCACGTCCAGCGGCGTGTCCTGAAACACACGTTGAAAACTCTGCGGGTCTATGAAGCGCACGCTCAACAGCGCCCCGTGCACCGCGACGGATGCGCCCAGGGCCCACTGCAAAGTGCTCAGACGTCTCAGGTTCACGGCACTACTGTAGCGTCTGCCGCGCCCTCGGCCTCGGTCAGATCCACGGCGATCGCAATCGGGCCTGCCACGTCGTCGTCCTCGCCCAAGGCGTCCTGCTCCACGTCCATGCTCGCCGCGACGACGTTGTCCATGCGCTCCAGCACCGTGCCGCTCACGTCCAGGGCGATCTCGTCGACGGTGCCCAGGCGCACACGCAGGCGTGCGCCACGGGTCAGGCCTGACGTGCCCATGACCGGGAATACGAGCGGCAGTTCCTCTGCACGCACGAGCACGCCACCCGGGATGTCCTTGAACACGCTGGTGACCAACTCCGTGATGTCATTCTGGTGCAGGTATTTCAGGGTCCAGAAGCGTTCCATGCCGGCCTGATAGCCGTTGTATGCGCCGTAAGCAGCATCAAACGCCGAAATGATGGAGAACAATTCGGCATCCTTGGGCTTGAAAGGCGCGGCCAGCGCTGCCGTTTTGCCGTGGCGAGCACAGGCGATGATCTGCCACTGGTTCACCAGATCGGTGTAGCGGCGCAGCGGGGACGTGCTCCAGGCGTAGCTTTTGACGCCTATGCCCGCGTGCGGCAAAGCTTTGGTGCCCATACGCACCTTGACGCCGGGCGCCAGGCTGGCCTGGCTGCGGTAGATGGCGGGTACGCCCAGTTCCGCCAGCCATTGGCCCCAGGTGCTGTTGGCCAGGATCATGGCTTCGGCCACGATCAGGTCCAGGGGGGCGCCGCGTTGCCGTACGCTGATGACGACCTGTTCGTTGCCCGTGGGTTCGGCGCCGCCGTTGCCGATCAGGCGGAAGTTGTAATCGGGCCGGTTGAAGTTCTCCGGCTTGCCGCGTACCACCTCGCGTTGCGCCTTGAGTTGCTTGGCCAGGCGATACAAAAATGATAGCTGCTGACGCTCGAGCTGTGCGGGCATGGGCGTGTTTGCGTGTTCAAACGCCGGGTTTTCCAGCCATTCAGGCGTGACCACGGCGTCCAGTTGGTCGTGGCGCAAGTTCACGGCAATCGGCACACGTTCCAGTCGCGTCTCTGTGGCCTGGATCTCCAGGGACGCCTCATTCAGCGTCACATACAGCGACACCGCAGGACAGTCGCGCCCTTCTTGCAGCGTGTAGCTCTGCACGACGGCATCGGGCAGCATCGTCACCTTGTAGCCGGGCATGTATACCGTGGACAAACGGCTGCGGCCCACCTGATCCACGGCGCTACCGGGCTGGATGGCCAGCCCCGGAGCGGCAATGTGGATGCCCACGACCACCGTGCCGCTGCCCAGCCCCTGTACCGACAAGGCATCGTCGATCTCGGTGGTGGCCGAGTCGTCGACCGAGAACGCCTGCACCGGAGCCTGGGGCAACTCATCAGGGATGCGCGGTGCTTCCAGCGCCGGGACACCGGTGCCTTTGGGGAAGTTCTCGAACAGGAAGCGCTTCCAGTGGAACTGGTAAGGCGAGTTGATGGCGCCTGCCTGCTGCAACAGATGCAGCGGCGCCAGGTGCGTGGCGCGCGACGCCTCCACGACGGCCTTGTACTCCGGAGCATTCTTGTCGGGCTTGAACAGGATCTTGTACAACTGGTCGCGGATGGGTTCGGGGCACTGGCCGGCGCCCAGGGATTGCGCCCAGTCGGCGATCTGTTGCGCGACCTGCTTCTTCCTTTCGATGGCCGCCAGGGCCTGATGCAGGATGTCGGCGGGGGCCTTCTTGAAGCGGCCCTTGCCCGCACGGCGGAAGTAATGGGGGGCCTCGTACAGACGGAACAAGGCCCCCGCCTGTTGCGCCAGCGTCGCCTTGTCGCTGAAATATTCACGCGCCAGCTCGGCAAAACCGAACTCCTGCTCAGGGGCAAACTCCCAGGCCAGTTCGAGCTCGATGCCCAGTGCCACCTCCTGTGCCTGGCGCATCAACTCCGCGGGCCCAGGCTTGTCGAACTTCAACATCAAGTGCGCGTTCTTGACCTTGGCGCGCTTGCCGCTGTCGAGCTCCACCTGCGTGGACGTGTCACCTTCGGACAGGATGCGTCCCGCGAGAAATTTCCCGGCTTCTTCAAATAGTGCAAACATGGGCGCGATTGTCCCACGCACGGCGTTGGAGCCAAGGCCCTGGCATCAGTGACGGGGCGGGCATGGATTCGGTCACGATGATGTCATGAAAACGACACCGTGCTTTCATGTGCCGTGGATACCTTTGAAGTTTTTCAATCGAAGGAACATCCATGAAACACCTGTTCTCCCCTGAGTTTGCGGTGCGTAGTCTGGTATTGGCCGTGGCGTGCCTCGGAGCCACTGCGTTGGTGGGCTGCGGCGGAAGCGACCCGGCGCCGCTGCTGACCCTGGATGGCCAGTCTCCCCTGGTGATCGCGCACCGCGGCGCATCCGGTTACCTGCCGGAAGAGACACTGGAGGCCTACCAGAAGGCGATTGATCTCGGTGCCGATGTGATCGAACCGGACCTGATTTCCACCAAGGATGGCGTGCTCATTGCACGCCACGACCCAAACCTGGCTTTCAGCACCAACGTGGCCAGTCTGCCGCAGTTCGCCGACCGCAAGCGGGTCGATTGGCTGGTGGATGGGGAGAAGCAGACCGGCTGGTTTGCCCATGATTTCACGCTGGACGAGATCAAGCAACTTGGTGCTGTCTCCACCGATGCCCAGCGTCCGCAGCAATACAACGGGCAGTTCAAGGTAGTCACGTTCCAGGAGATCATCGATCTCGTGAAGGTGCAAAGCGCGAAGCTGGGGCGCACCATTGCCGTCTACCCGGAAACCAAGAATCCGACTTATCACCGCGATCTGGGTCTGCCGCTGGAGGCGAAACTGGTGACCATGATCAACGCGGCGGGCTGGAACAGCAAGACCGCGCCCATCTTTGTGCAGAGTTTTGAACCCGGGAGCCTCAAGCTGATGCGCAGCATGGGACTGAACACCAGAATGGTCCAGTTGATCGACGCCGACGACTACGACCTCAAGACGGGGCAGGTGACGTTCGCTGCACCGTACGATCGTCCCTACGACTGGGCCAAGGCTGGGGACACACGCTTGTTCAGCGCCATGGTGGCGCCAGCTGGACTGGCCGAGATCAAGACGTACGCTGACGGAATCGGTCCCTGGAAGCCGTATATCGTGCCAATGAAGGGGACGCTGGACACCAATGGCAACCTGAAGGATCTCAACGGTGATGGAAAAGTGAACCTGCAGGACGCCACTTCGCAGGCACCGACCACGCTGATTGCCGACGCGCACAAGGCAGGGCTGTTTGTTCACGCCTACACGTTTCGCAACGAGGCGCGCCGACTGGCGTTCGATTACAACGGAGACCCGCAGAGCGAATACCTGCAGTTTCTCCGGTTGGGCATAGACGGTCTGTTCTCCGACTTTTCCGACACGGCGGTGGCCGCGCGTGCCAGCTACCTGAAGGAAACCGGCCGCTGAAGCATTGCGATTGCGCCTGCGAAGTATCGAGGGGGCCGACGCGGGATAATCCGCATCCATGGCTTCCCGATTCGATCAACCTTCGCTCTGGCGCCGTTTGCCGCTATGGTTTCGCGGCTTTGACGGACCGCTGGCCTTTGCCGTGGGCATGCTGGCGTGTGCCGGTCTGCTCACCATGTATTCCTCGGGGTATGACCACGGCACGCGCTTCGTGGACCATGCCCGCAACATGCTGATCGCGGGCACCATCCTGTTCATGGTGGCACAGATACCGCCTCAGCGACTGATGGAGCTGGCGGTGCCGCTGTATATGGCTGGGGTTGCGCTGCTGATTGCGGTGGCGGTGTTCGGCGTGACGAAAAAGGGTGCGCGGCGCTGGCTGAACGTGGGCGTCACCATCCAGCCCAGCGAGATCCTCAAGATCGCCATGCCGTTGATGCTGGCCTGGTGGTTCCAGAAGCGGGAAGGGCAGTTGCGCCCGCTGGACTTCCTGGTAGCGGGTGTTTTGCTGCTGGTGCCGGTGGGGCTGATCGTGAAGCAGCCAGACCTGGGCACGGCCGTGCTCGTGCTGGTGGCGGGTCTGGCCGTGATCTTCTTTGCCGGTCTGAGCTGGAAGCTGTTGATGCCACCCTTGTTGGCGGGGTTCGTGGGCGTGGCGCTGCTCGTGGTTTTCGAACCCCAGCTATGTGCCGATGGCGTGCGCTGGCCCGTCCTGCACGATTACCAGCAGCAGCGGGTGTGCACCCTGCTGGACCCCAGCCGTGATCCATTGGGCAAGGGCTTTCACATCATCCAGGGAATGATTGCCATCGGCGCTGGGGGCGTATTGGGCAAGGGATTCATGCAGGGGACACAGACGCACCTGGAGTTCATTCCCGAGCGGACTACCGACTTCATCTTCGCGGCGTTTTCCGAGGAATTCGGTTTGGCAGGCAATCTCCTGCTGATTTGCGGCTTCATCTTCCTGGTGCTGCGAGGTCTGGCCATTGCGCTGGAGGCCCCCACTCTGTTCGCACGCCTGCTGGCGGGCAGCATCACACTGATCTTCTTTACCTACGCCTTCGTCAACATGGGCATGGTCAGTGGCATCCTGCCGGTGGTGGGGGTGCCGCTGCCATTCATCAGCTATGGTGGTACCGCCATGGTGACCTTGGGCATGGGTCTGGGCATTCTGATGTCCATAGCACGATCCAAGCGGCTGGTGCAGTCCTGATCAGTAGCCGGTCGCCGGTTCCGCGGCAGGGGCATGTTCGCGCAGAAGGCCTACAAGTTCCTCGGGCGGCAAGGGTTTGCTGAATACGTAGCCCTGGATTTCGTTGCAGCCTTGGGCGCGTAGCAGCGCCAACTGAGCCTCTGTTTCGACCCCTTCGGCGATGGTTCTCATGCCCAGGCTGCGTGCCATGCTGATGATGGCGTTGACGATCGCACGGTCATCAGGGTCGTCGGTGATGTCGCGCACGAACGACTGATCGATCTTGAGCTTGTAGGCCTGAAAGCGCTTGAGGTAGCTCAGGGATGAGTAGCCCGTGCCAAAATCATCAATGGAGATGCGCACGCCCCGCTGGTGCAATTGTTCCAGTACCTCGATTGCCCCCAGCGGATCGTGCAGCGCCACACCTTCGGTCAGTTCCAGCTCCAATTGCCTGGGGGGCAACTGACCTTCCCTCAGGATGCGCTCCACCAATTCCGGCAGATCCGGGTGACGGAACTGCACGGCAGAGAGGTTGACCGACATCATCATGGGCGGCAGGCCCTGGTCCATCCATTGCCGGGCTTGTGCCACCGCCGTGCGCAGAACCCACTCCCCAACCTTCTGAATCTGGCCGCTGGTTTCTGCGATAGGGATGAACTCGGCGGGAGACACGGCTCCGAGTTCGGGGTGATGCCAGCGTAGCAAGGCTTCCACACCAATGATCTGGCCGCGGGCCAAAGACAACTGGGGCTGATAGTGCAGCCGCAACTGGTCGCGTTCCAGCGCGCGTCGGAGCGCATTTTCCAGTTGCAGTGAGCGAGCCGAGTGCACCTGCATCTCGGTGGTGAAGAACTGGTAGCCGTTGCGACCGCTCTGCTTGGCGCGGTACATGGCCACGTCCGCATGCTTGGACAGGGTTTCCAGATCCTCGCCGTCACGGGGGTATTGGGCGATGCCCATGGACGGCGTGACTGTGAGTTCATGATGTCCGAGCTGCACCGGTTGGCTGATCGTATGCATCAACTTCTCCGCGACGTGCGCGGCGCCGTCGGCATCGGTGTCGGGAAGCAGAAGAATGAACTCGTCCCCCCCCAGCCGCGCCACCGTGTCCTGTTCCCGTACCGCGGCCTGCATGCGCTGCGCCAGCTCTACCAGAAGGTCGTCGCCGACACGATGCCCCAGGGAATCGTTCACATTCTTGAAATGGTCCAGGTCCAGGAACATCAGCGTCAGCGGTTCGTGGCGGCGCGCGGCTTCACTCAATGTGTGGTTGATGCGGTCATTCAGAAGCGTGCGGTTGGGCAAGCCGGTGAGTGCGTCGAAATAGGCCAGCCTCTGCACATGTTCCTCGGCCTGCTTGAGGCGGCTTTGGTCGAACATGTAGCCGTGCACGCGCAGCAACTCGCCCTTGGGGCCGTACGACGGACAGGTGAAATCGTAGAACCAGTGGTAGCTGCCATCCTTGCGACGCACACGATACGACTGCTCGAATTTGTCCAACTGGGTGGCAATGGCCTGGGCGATCTGACTGTTCACGCGCGGCAGGTCATCCGGGTGCAGCAGGCTGGCGAAACGGAATTCCGGGTCCAGCATTTCTTCCACCGTGTAGCCCAGAATCTCGGTGACGTTGTCCGACACATATTCCACGGGCCAGTCCTGGGCGGGTTTCCAGATGAAGATGCTGACCGGCCCGCCCGTGAACAGGGCACGCTCCTGACGCAGGGCCAGTTCCGCGCGCTGGCGCACCGCCTCGCGCTCGAAGTTGTCCAGCGCGAAGCTGATGTCGCTGGCCATTTTTTCCAGCAGATTGCGCGCGGCTTCGTCAAACGCGTTGACCTCACCGGAACTGACGGTAAAGACGCCCACCACTTGTCCGTTCTTGAGCAGCGGCAAAGCCGCCATCGCTGCCCAGCCCGCGGCCTTGCCATGTTCATGCCAGAGTGCGGTATCGGGGTCATGCATGAAGTCCTGGCACCACACCGACCGGTTCTCCCGGATCGCGGTGCCCGCAACGCCCCTGCCGTTGGGCGTGTCGGCGTCGATACCCACGGGGATCTGGGAGGGGTAGTCAGCGTGGCCCCCAAACCCGGCAACCGGTTTCACCGCACGCGATTCGAAATCCACCATGCCGATCCAAGCCATCTACATGCCGCCGTACTGCACGGCATTTCGGCAGATCGCGGTGAACAGGTCCTGTGGTGTCTTGCTGCGCACGATCGCCAGACTGCATTCGCTGGAGGCAGCATAGAGCTGCGTCAGGCGCAAGACTTTGGCCTCCGCGGCCTTGCGTTGCGTGATGTCGCGCGACATGACGATGAGGCGGGGTTCCTCACCCGCGGCCACGAGCTTGCGCGCCACGGACAACTCAAACCAGCGAATTCCTTGCGGCAGGGGCAGGGTGTACTGCTGGCCGCTGGTCTGGCCGGTCTGGTGAGCCAACTGCAACGCCTGGAAGATCACGGCAGCCGCGTCCTGGGGAAGAATCTCACTGAGTGTCTTGCCGATGAACGTCTGCGCGGGAGCCGCGAGCAATTCACTTCGGGGCGAGTGGTAGCTCAGGTAGCGGCCGTTCAGATCCATCTCGAACAGCAGGTCAGGTATGGCCTCCAGCGTGGCGGCCAGTTGAATCTGGGAGGCACGAATCTCGGAAGTGCGTTGAACCACCAGCGCTTCCAGTCCCTCCTTGTAGGCGCGTTGGCGAATGAGCAGGTTGGACAGGTAGGCCAGCATCGAGGAAAACAGCAGCGCAGCCGCCCATTGGATCGACAGTCCGATGGGATCGCCCCAGCCCTGCCGGGGGGCTACGCTCAGCGTCCAGACCCCGTTGGGTACGACGAAACTCGTTGCGACCGGGTGCACCAGTTCGGCCGGACCGGACGCGTGGATGATCTGCTTTTCCCCGGATTCAGGATGCACGCGCCACAGCTTGTATTCCAGTCCACGCGCGACCAGTTCCGGCAGTTGGGCCGATTCCAGTGCCTGTGGAAAGCGCATCACCACATTGGCAAATCCCCAGAACTCCGGCCGAGCCTGGGCGTCGTCAAAATAGATGGGCAGTCGTGCCACCGCACCCAGGCCCCCTTGCGCCAGCTCAAACGGTCCGGCCAGTGTGAGCTTGCCGCTGTCACGGGCGATGAGGGCTTCCTTTCGCATCACCGGGTCCTTGAACAGGTCCAGCCCGATAGCCTTCTCGTTGCCCGCCAGGGGAATGGCGTTGCTGATGACGCCGTCGGGAGCCAGGATCAACACCGACACTCCTGGATAGAAGGGAAGCATCTTGGTGGCCACTTCGTCGAAGTTCTCCACCACCCCGTGGCCCTGTTGTACCAGGGCAGCTAGCGCGTACGTGGCTGACAGCGCGCGGTCCAAGTGCTCCTGAACCGATCGGGCATGATCTCGCGTGGGCCCAAAGACATCGGCGCGTAAGCGCTCCACGCGCTGTTGTTCCAGCTTCCATATCAGGCCCGCGCTGACCAGGATGGCCAGCGCGAAGACAACAATGGCCACAACTACCGGCCGGGACCGGTAGAGGCGCGTGCTGGGAAGCCTGGACATGAGGATCGGGGTCTTGGGGTCGCTGTCCAAGGCATTATCCACGTGCGCAGTGGGTTTTTGTATCTCGGACGAGTCAGCGCAACGCACCGAGCATGGAATCGGACGTGGGGCGGCGGGGTCGGGATGCGCCACTGCTGTTGGCGCGGCGCCCCCTAAAATGGCTGGATGACTTCACACGCCCCCACCGTTGCGCGGCCTGACCAGGCAGCGGCGTCACCACAGCGTCAATCCACCGCGCAGCGACTTGCCATGGCCCAGGGTCTGCTGCTGGAGCCCTTTGGGCTGACCGAGGTCCATCTATCGCGTGCCCTGCGGGAAATTACCGCGCACCGAGTGGATGACGCGGATCTCTATTTCCAGTACACACGTAGCGAGGGATGGAGCCTGGAAGAGGGCATCGTAAAGACCGGCTCCTTCAGCATCGACCAGGGCGTGGGTGTGCGCGCCGTCAGCGGTGAAAGGACGGCCTTCGCCTATTCCGACGATATATCCGAAGGCTCCCTGCTGGACGCAGCCCGCACCGTGCGATCGATTTCCGCAGCTTCTCAATCGGCACGGGCCAAGGTGGCAGCGCGTAAGGTGGCACCCAGCCACACACTGTATGAGAGCCAGGATCCTATTGCCACGCTCGACAGCGCGGCCAAGGTGGCTCTGCTGGGCAAGGTGGAGCAACTTGCCCGAGCCCAGGATCCGCGCGTGGTGCAAGTCATGGCCGGCCTGGCAGCCGAATACGACGTCGTACTGGTGGCGCGCGCCGATGGCACCCTGGCAGCTGACGTACGCCCGCTGGTGCGCCTGTCCGTGACCGTGATCGCCGAAGGGCGAGTGGGTGGCCAGCTGCGGCGTGAAATGGGCACCGGTGGAGGAGGAGGCCGTTTTGGCCTGGCGTATTTCGATGATGCGCAGATCGCGCAGTACGTGGATGCCGCCGTGCACGCCGCGTTGACGAATCTGGAGTCGCGCCCGGCGCCGGCAGGCGTCATGACCGTGGTGTTGGGTCCGGGGTGGCCGGGTGTGCTGCTACACGAGGCCGTGGGCCACGGACTGGAGGGCGACTTCAACCGCAAGGGGTCCAGTGCCTTCAGTGGCCGCATTGGACAGCGCGTGGCGGCCAGGGGTGTGACGGTGCTCGACGACGGCAGCATGGCCCAACGGCGGGGTTCGCTCAATGTGGACGACGAGGGTCATGCCACCCAGCGCAACGTGCTCATCGAGGACGGCATTCTGCGCGGCTATTTGCAGGATGCCATGAATGCCCGCCTCATGGGCGTGAAATCCACGGGCAATGGGCGGCGCGAAAGTTACGCGCACGTACCGATGCCGCGCATGACCAACACCTTCATGCTCGGCGGCAACACTCCTCCCGAGGAGATTCTCGCCAGCATCAAGAAGGGCGTGTACGCGACCAACTTTGGTGGAGGGCAGGTGGACATCACGTCCGGCAAGTTCGTGTTTTCCGCCAGCGAGGCGTTCTGGGTCGAGAACGGGCGCATCCTCTATCCCGTCAAGGGCGCCACCCTGGTAGGTAGCGGACCGGAGTCGCTCAAGAACATCACCATGATCGGCAACGACTTGTCACTGGACACGGGTGTGGGCGTGTGCGGCAAGGAGGGGCAAAGCGTGCCGGTTGGCGTGGGCCAGCCTACCTTGCGCATCGAAGGCCTGACGGTGGGTGGCACGGCCTGAGTCGCCAGCGAATCCCGTCAGCGCATGCCATCCCACAGCAGTTTGCAACCGGACAGCAGCATGCCGGCGTACAGCACGCGGTAGAACAGCGTGGGGTCCATGCGACGTGCCATGCGCACGCCCACCCACACGCCGATCGGTGCAAACGGGAGCAATGCCAGCGATGTGGCCATGTTGCGCCAGTCCAGCAGCCCCAGCCAGGCGTAGGGGAGCCACTTGGACAGGTTGATGGCGAAGAAGAAGGCCGCCATGGTGGCCGTGAAGACCATGGGTGGCAGGCGCATCGGGATGACGTAGAACTGGATCGGCGGACCTCCGGCATGGGCCACGAAGCTCGTGAAACCCGAGGTTGTGGTCAGCAGCGCCCCCACCCACTTCGGCGGTGGTGGGCTGTCCGCATGCGGTGGGAACAGCAGGCGCTGCGCCAGAAACAACAGTGTGAGCGCACCGACCACGGCGGCCACGGTCTTGGCGCTCAGCACGGTGAACAACAGCGTGCCCAGTGCGATGCCCACCAGGCCGCAAGGGATGAGGAAGCGGATGAGCCGACGGTCCATGTCGTGGCGCAGGGCGCCCATGGCCATCAGGTCCATCAGTAGCAGCACGGGCATCAGGATGGCAGCCGCCTGGGGTACGGTGACCGCCAGCGCCATCATGGGCACGGCCAGTGAGCCGAAGCCCGCGCCGAAGCCGCTCTTGCTCAGGCCCAGCACGATGACCGCGGGAATCGCCACGATGTAGAAGAAGGGGTCGGTGATCAAGTTGGGTGGACTCTTGCGTCGGTTTCGGGGCGGTTGCCCAGGGGCGGTATGGAACGGGGAATGCCCGCAACCGAATCATAGTTGGGCGAGAATCGCCACATGTTCAGTCCTTCAGCGGCCGATGTCCGGCGTTTCTTTTGTTCGGCCTATGCCAAGTCTCGGGCGGGACAGCCCATGGAGCCTATCGAACTGCTCGCCAGCCGATGGGTCGACGAGCATCCAGAGTTGCATGCCGAACTGGCGGATCTGGACGCGGCGCTCAGAAGCGCGGACTCCCGCAGCCCTGACGCGAGCCAGACGTTCCTGCACTTGTCCATGCACCTGTCCATCTCCGAGCAGTGCAGCATCGACCAGCCCCGCGGTATCCGCCAGGCAGTGGAATTGCTGACGGCGCGGCGTGGTGACCTGCACCAGGCGCACCACGAGGTCATGGAGTGCCTGGGCCAGATGATCTGGGACGCGCAGCGCGCCGGTCGCGGGCCCGATGGGGATGCCTATATCGCGGCGGTGCAGCAAAGGGCAACGCGGGACTAGAGGTGTGTGCCGCCCGCGCGGGCCGGGTCTCAAGCGTTCTGCGCCAATCGGATACCGGAAAACTGCCAGCACGCCGATGCTGGAAAGAAGTTGCGGTAGCTGGCGCGCGCGTGACCATTCGGCGTGGCGCACGAGCTGCCGCGCAAGACGTATTGGTTGACCATGAACTTCCCGTTGTATTCGCCCACAGCTCCAGGCCCAGGGCGAAAACCCGGATAGGGTGCGTAGCTGGATGACGTCCATTGCCAGGCGTGCGCGAACAGTTGGGCAAGTTCTTGTTCCTGGGTGGAATGTGCGTGAATCCCGGCGTGGTCCGCCGTGCTGCCCGAGCCGCCCGCGCGGGTCACTGCGGCATGTTCCCATTCCGCCTCGGTGGGCAAGCGTGCGCCCGACCAGCGCGCAAAGGCGTCGGCCTCGAAATAGGACACGTGCACGACCGGGCGCTGTCCGTCGAGCGCCACTTCACCACCCAGCGTGAATTCCTTCCAACCGGATTCCATCCGGCGCCAGTACAGCGGGTGGTCCAAACCTCGCGCTACGCGCCAATCCCAGCCCTCAGCCAGCCAGTAGCCGGGATCGGCGTAGCCTCCCGCGGCGATGAAGCGTGCGTACTCCTCGTTGGTGACCAGGCGGGACGCCACGCGGTAGGGCTGGAGGAAGACCTGATGCCGCGGTGTTTCGTTGTCGTAGCAAAAACCGGGACCCGTGTGGCCGATGTCGATCAGGCCGCCTGCGAAGTCCAGCCACTGCAGGGGTGCTGCGGCGTCCTTTCGCGGGGCAGGTTCACTGTAGGCGGGCGACAGCGGGCTGCGCGAGAACAGATGCTTGATATCGGTGAGCAGCAACTCCTGGTGCTGCTGTTCGTGGTGCAGCCCCAGTTCCACCAGTGCTTGCAGTTCGGCGTCCCGGCGCTGGGAAATCAGGGCCAGCATGCGGCGATCCACCTGCGCGCGGTAGGTCAGCACCACATCCAGGCCTGGACGGGTGAGCAGCCCTCTTTGCGGCCGTGGGTGCTTGTCGCCAATCGTGTTGTAGTAGGAATTGAAGAGCACGCGAAAGGCCGCAGAGAAAGGTTCGAAGCCGCTTTCCATGCGTTCCAGCACGAAGGTTTCGAAGAACCACGTGGTATGTCCCAGGTGCCATTTGGTGGGACTGGCATCCGGCATGGATTGCACGGCGCAATCCTCGGCCGACAGCGGCGCGGCCAGGGCCACAGTGCGATCGCGCACGGACCGGTAGGTGCGGGCAAGGTGGTTGTTGGTCATGGCTGGTTCTGGTTAGCTGGATCGGGTCAGGGACGGGCAAGCATCACACCGAACCAGCGGTGTTCATCGTGCCAGGTTTGCGCATGACTGAAGCCTGCCCGGGCCAGCAATTCGATGAAATCCTCCCGCCGGTATTTGTAGCTGTTCTCGGTGTGGATGCGCTCACCCCGCATGAAGCGGCGCTCGCCGCCTGGCCAGTGCACGACGGTCTCAACCGTGGCTTCCAGATGCATTTCGATGCGCGACTCGGTCGCGTTGAAGAATGCATGGTGCCGCCAATGCGCCGCGCAGAAATCGCTACCCACGAGTTGGTTCACATGACTCAGTGCGTTCAGGTTGAACGCCGCCGTGACCCCGGCGCTGTCGTTGTATGCGGCTTCCATGATGTGCACCTCCTTCAGCAGGTCAACACCAATCAACAGTGCGCCGTCGTCCCCTGCCAATCGCCGTATCCGTGACAGCAGTTCCAATGCCTGAGGGCGGTCGAAGTTGCTGATGGACGACCCAGGGTAGAACACCAATCGCGGCCGCATCGGCAAGTCCGCCGGCAACTCGATGTGGTGGGCGAGATCGGCGGCGACGGCGCGAATGTCCACCGATGGCAACTGGCGGCGCAATCTGGCTACCGACTCGTGCAGAAACGCGTCGGAAATATCCACGGCCACGAAGCAGGAGGGTCGAAGCGTTTCGCACAGCCTTAGGGCCTTCTCGCAATTGCCGGCGCCCAGTTCGATCACGGTGCTGGACGGAGGTACGCTGCCAGCCATGGGCGCTGCAAACTCCTCCATGATCCGGCGCTCGGTGCGTGTCGGGTAGTACTCGGGCAAGCGAGTGATCTGCTCGAACAGCTCTGATCCGCGCGTGTCGTAGAAGTACTTGGGCGAAATGGCGGCGCCCGGTTGCTCCAGACCGGCAATGATCTCCTCCATCCGGCTTTGCGTGGCGGTCGCTTTGTTCCCTGGCGCATGCACTCCGTCCGGTCGGGTCGATGTGACGCTTCCCGTGCCGGAATTGCCTGTGGGGTCGAACGTGTCCGAGTACATGTGGGACTCCTGAAGAGACGGGATTGATCGCGGTGCAATGAACTTCGTCGGAATCTGACGCCGCATCTTTCAAAGTCGCCAATCAAATAATCGGGGTCAGATTCCAATTACCATCGGAACAGCATTGTTTACCGTTCCACCCCATCATGGCCCGTCTTCCCCGTTTGACCCTGCCGGATTACCCGCATCATGTGATTCAGCGGGGCAACAATCGCCAGCCGATATTCGCAAGCCGCGTCGACTACGAGGAACTCCTGGGGCTCTTGGGCGAGAGCGCAAAGCGTTTCGAGGTGGACATCCACGCCTATGTGCTGATGAGCAACCACTTCCATCTGCTGGCCACTCCCGGCGCCGCAGACAGTCTGCCCCGCATGATGCAGGCCGTAGGACGGCGCTACGTGCGGTATTTCAACGACTCCCAGAAGCGCAGCGGAACTCTTTGGGAGGGGCGCTACAAGTCGACCCTGATCCAGGCGGACCGCTACCTGCTGGCCTGCATGGTCTATATGGATCTCAATCCCGTGCGAGCCGGGTTGGTGGGGCACCCAGAGGACTACCCATGGTCCAGCCACGGCCATTACATAGGCCTGCACATTGATCCCTTGATAACTCCGCATACCCTGTTCTGGGAGTTGGGGAACACACCATTTGCGCGAGAGGTGGCCTATGCGGAGATGGTACGTGCCGGTATCTCTGCTCACGCTCAGTTGGCCTTGACCCAGTCCGCACTTCGGGGCTGGGCCTTGGGGGAACCTGACTTCGTCGCGGACCTCCAGAAACGCACCGAGCGACGGGTGAGCAAGTCAGGCCCCGGGCGACCTGTTTCCCGGAAGATTGGGCCGCACAGTCAAGGGCCTGACTGATCTACTCTGAAACATCAATATGTCCCCAATTAATTCATTACAAATTCTGTCGTGAATTAATTGGAATCTGACCCCAATTAATCTTCTTGAAAAGCTTGCTGCACTGCACTATCCTTGGCCTGTCTGTGAAAACCGAAGGATTGGCCATGACCACGGGCAGCGAAATTGCGCATTTGCAGCAACAGGGTTTGTATTCATCCGGCGCGGAGCACGACGCCTGTGGCGTGGGCTTCGTGGCCCACATCAAGGGCGTCAAGTCGCACGACATCGTCAAGAACGCGCTGAAGATCCTGGAGAACCTGGACCACCGCGGTGCCGTGGGCGCTGACAAGCTCATGGGTGACGGTGCCGGGATCCTGATCCAGTTGCCCGATGCCCTCTATCGTGCCGAGATGGCCAAGCAGGGTGTGACTCTCCCACCCCCGGGTGAATATGGCGTGGGCATGATCTTCCTGCCCAAGGAGCACGCCTCGCGCCTGGCCTGCGAGCAGGAACTGGAGCGCGCCATCAAGCTCGAAGGCCAGGTGCTGCTGGGTTGGCGCGACGTGCCCGTGAACCGCGACATGCCGATGTCACCAACCGTGCGGCGCAAGGAGCCGGTGGCGCGCCAGGTGTTCATCGGCCGTGGCAGCGACGTGATCGTGCAGGACGCGCTGGAGCGCAAGCTGTACGTGATCCGCAAGACGGCCAGCGCCAACATCCAGCGCCTCAAGCTCAAGCACAGCAAAGAATATTACGTGCCCAGCATGTCCAGCCGCACCGTGATCTACAAGGGCCTGCTGCTGGCTGATCAGGTGGGTACCTACTTTCGTGATCTGGAAGACGAACGCTGTGTGTCAGCCCTGGGCCTGGTTCACCAACGATTCTCCACCAACACTTTCCCCGAGTGGCCGCTGGCGCACCCCTACCGGTATGTGGCGCACAACGGCGAGATCAACACGGTCAAGGGCAACTACAACTGGATGAAGGCGCGTGAAGGCGTGATGTCCTCCCCGGTGCTGGGCGCCGATCTGCAAAAGCTGTACCCCATCAGCTTCGCCGACCAGTCCGACACGGCCACCTTCGACAACTGCCTGGAACTGCTCACCATGGCGGGCTACCCCATCAGTCAGGCGGTGATGATGATGATCGCCGAGCCGTGGGAGCAGCACACCTTGATGGACGAGCGGCGCCGTGCGTTCTACGAGTACCACGCCGCCATGCTGGAACCCTGGGATGGCCCGGCGTCCATCGTGTTCACGGATGGCCGCCAGATTGGCGCCACGCTGGACCGCAATGGTCTGCGCCCCTCGCGCTACTGCATCACCGATGACGACCTGGTGATCATGGGCTCCGAGTCCGGCGTGCTGCCGGTGCCGGAAAACAAGATCGTGCGCAAGTGGCGCCTGCAGCCCGGCAAGATGTTCCTGATCGACCTGGAGCAGGGCCGCATGATCGACGACGAGGAGCTCAAGGCCGGCCTGGCCAACAGCAAGCCCTACAAGCAGTGGATCGAAAACCTGCGCATCCGCCTGGACGATGTGTCCCAGTGCCACGTCGCCTCGACGCCCGGCGCCGACCAGGGTGGCATCAGCCTGCTGGACCGCCAGCAGGCCTTCGGCACCACGCAGGAAGACCTCAAGTTCCTGCTGGCGCCCATGGCGCAGGCCGGGGAAGAGGCCATCGGCTCCATGGGCAACGACAGCCCGCTGGCGGTGCTCTCCAGCAGGAACAAGCCGCTGTACAACTACTTCAAGCAGCTCTTCGCCCAGGTGACGAACCCGCCGATCGATCCGATCCGCGAAGCCATCGTGATGTCGCTCGTGTCCTTCATCGGCCCCAAGCCCAATCTGCTGGACATCAACCAGGTCAACCCGCCCATGCGTCTGGAAGTGAGCCAGCCGGTGCTGGACTTTGCCGACATGGCCAAGCTGCGCGACATCGAAAAGCAGACCCAGGGCAAGTTCCGCAGCTACACGCTGGACATCACCTATCCGCTGGCCTGGGGCCACGAGGGTGTGGAGGCCAAGCTGGCCTCGCTGTGCGCGGAGGCGGTGGACGCCATCAAGGGCGGCAAGAACATCCTCATCATCAGCGACCGCGCCATCAGCGCCACGCAGGTGGCCATCCCCGCTCTCCTGGCGCTGTCGGCCATCCACCAGCACCTGGTGCGGGAAGGCTTGCGCACCACCACCGGTCTGGTCGTGGAGACCGGCACGGCGCGCGAGGTGCACCACTTTGCGGTCCTGGCCGGTTACGGCGCCGAAGCCGTGCACCCCTATCTCGCGATGGAAACGCTGGCGGACCTGCACAAGGAACTGCCGGGTGACCTGAGCGCCGACAAGGCCATCTACAACTACATCAAGGCCATCGGCAAGGGCCTGTCCAAGATCATGTCCAAGATGGGCGTGTCCACCTACATGAGCTACTGTGGCGCGCAACTGTTCGAGGCCATCGGGCTGAACAGCGACACCATCGCCAAGTACTTCACCGGCACGGCCAGCCGCGTCGAGGGCATCGGCGTGTTCGAGATTGCGGAAGAAGCGATCCGCATGCACCGCGCCGCCTTCGGGGACGACCCGGTGCTGGCCAACATGCTGGACACCGGTGGCGAGTACGCCTGGCGCGCGCGTGGCGAGGAGCACATGTGGACGCCCGACGCCATCGCCAAGCTGCAGCACAGCACGCGCGCCAACAACTGGAATACTTACAAGGAGTACGCGCAGATAGTCAACGACCAGAGCCGTCGCCACATGACGCTGCGCGGACTGTTCGAGTTCAAGATCGATCCCAGCAAGGCCATCTCCGTGGAAGAGGTCGAGCCCGCCAAGGAGATCGTCAAGCGCTTTGCCACGGGGGCCATGTCACTGGGCTCCATCAGCACCGAGGCCCATGCCACGCTGGCCGTGGCCATGAACCGCATCGGCGGCAAGAGCAACACCGGTGAGGGCGGCGAGGACCCGGCCCGTTACCGCCAGGAACTCAAGGGCATCCCGATCAAGCAGGGCGAGTCGCTCAAGAGCGTGATCGGCGAAGACGTGGTCGAAGTGGACTTGCCGCTGCAGGACGGCGACTCCCTGCGCTCGCGCATCAAGCAAGTCGCGTCCGGGCGCTTTGGCGTCACCGCCGAGTACCTGAGCAGCGCCGACCAGATCCAGATCAAGATGGCCCAGGGCGCCAAGCCCGGCGAGGGCGGGCAGCTGCCCGGCGGCAAGGTGTCCGACTACATCGGCAAGCTGCGTCACTCCGTGCCCGGCGTGGGCCTGATCTCGCCGCCGCCGCACCACGACATCTACTCCATCGAGGACCTGGCGCAGCTCATCCATGACCTGAAGAACGTGGCGCCGCACTCTTCCATCAGCGTGAAGTTGGTGAGTGAGACGGGCGTGGGCACCATCGCCGCGGGCGTGGCCAAGTGCAAGAGCGACCACCTGGTGATCGCCGGGCACGACGGCGGCACGGGCGCATCCCCGTGGTCGTCCATCAAGCACGCGGGCAGCCCCTGGGAAATCGGCTTGGCCGAGACACAGCAGACGCTGGTGCTCAACCGCCTGCGGGGTCGCATTCGCGTGCAGGCCGACGGTCAGATGAAGACCGGGCGCGACGTGGCCATTGGCGCCCTGCTGGGCGCCGACGAGTTCGGCTTTGCCACCGCGCCGCTGGTGGTGGAAGGCTGCATCATGATGCGCAAGTGCCACCTGAACACCTGCCCGGTGGGCGTGGCCACGCAGGACCCGGTGCTGCGCAAGAAGTTTTCGGGCAAGCCCGAGCATGTGGTGAACTATTTCTTCTTCGTGGCCGAGGAAGTGCGCCAGATCATGGCGCAACTGGGCATCCGCAAGTTCGACGACCTGATCGGTCGCGCCGACCTGCTGGACATGAAAAAGGGCATCGAGCACTGGAAGGCCAGCGGGCTGGACTTTGGCCGCCTGTTCGCGTTGCCGCAAGTAGGCCCGGAAGTGCCGCGCTACCACGTGGACAGCCAGGAGCACGGGCTGGAAAAGTCGCTGGACAACGTGCTGATCGAGAAATCGCGCGCGGCCATCGAGAAGGGCGAGAAGGTCAAGTTCATGGAGGTCGCGCGCAACGTGAACCGTTCGCTGGGCGCCATGCTCTCCGGCGCCCTGACCAAGGTGCGCCCCGAAGGCCTGCCGGATGACACCATCCGCATCCAGCTGGAGGGCACGGGTGGCCAGTCCTTCGGCGCGTTCCTGGCCAACGGCATCACGCTCTACCTGATTGGTGACGCCAACGACTACACCGGCAAGGGCCTGTCTGGCGGCCGCGTGGTCGTGCGTCCCAGCATCGATTTCCGGGGCGAGGCCACGCGCAACATCATCGTGGGCAACACCGTCATGTATGGCGCGACCAGCGGCGAGGCCTTCTTCAGCGGCGTGGCCGGCGAGCGCTTTGCCGTGCGCCTGTCCGGCGCGACCGCGGTGGTCGAGGGCACGGGTGACCACGGTTGCGAGTACATGACCGGCGGCACCGTGGCCGTGCTGGGCAAGACCGGGCGCAACTTCGCCGCCGGCATGAGCGGCGGTATCGCCTACGTGTACGACGAGGACGGCCAGTTCGCCAAGCGCTGCAACATGGCCATGGTGTCACTGGAAAAGCTGCTGCCGTCGAGCGAGCAGGAGGCCAGCGTGGACCGCAGCATCTGGCACCGCGGTCAGACTGATGAGGCCCAGTTGAAGAAACTGCTGGAAGAGCACAACCGCTGGACGGGCAGCAAGCGTGCGCGCGAACTGCTGGACAACTGGGACGTTTCGCGTACCCGGTTCGTCAAGGTGTTTCCGAACGAGTACAAGCGCGCGCTGGGCGAGATCCATGCGAAGACCGTGGCTGCAGGCAAGGCTGATAAAGCCGGCTCTGCTTCCAAAAAGGTAGCGGTCGCGAAATAAGTGTCGTCCCCTTCTCGCTGGCGCGGGAAGGGGCATCCAGCATCAACGAGGGTAGCCATCATGGGACAAGTCACCGGTTTCATGGAGTACGAGCGCATCGAGGAGGGCTACAAGCCCGTGGCCGAGCGCCTGAAGCATTACAAGGAGTTCGTCGTTGGTCTGGACGAGAGCCAGGCCAAGCTCCAGGCCGCGCGCTGCATGGACTGCGGCACGCCGTTTTGCAACAACGGCTGTCCCATCAACAACATCATTCCGGACTTCAACGATCTGGTGTATCGCGGGCACTGGAAGACCGCCGCCGCCGTGCTGCATTCGACCAACAACTTCCCCGAGTTCACCGGCCGCATCTGCCCGGCGCCGTGCGAGGCCGCCTGCACCCTGAACGTGAATGACGATGCCGTGGGAATCAAGTCCATCGAACACGCCATCATCGACCGGGCCTGGGACGAGGGCTGGGTGGTGCCCCAGCCGGCCGCAATCAAGACCGGCAAGAAGGTTGCGGTGGTGGGTGCCGGCCCGGCAGGCTTGGCTGCGGCGCAGCAACTGGCGCGCGCCGGGCACGACGTGACGCTGTTCGAGAAGAACGATCGCGTGGGCGGGTTGCTGCGCTACGGCATTCCCGACTTCAAGATGGAGAAGTCGCACATTGACCGCCGTGTCAAGCAGCTGGAGGCCGAGGGTGTGACGGTTCGCACCGGCGTGATGGTGGGCAAATTGCCAGAGGGTTCCAAGGTGACGAACTGGTCCAAGGAAACCGTGTCGGCCGCGCAATTGCAGAAGGACTTCGACGCCGTGCTGCTCACCGGCGGGTCCGAGCAATCGCGCGATCTGCCTGTGCCGGGGCGTGAATTGGACGGCATCCACTTCGCCATGGAGTTCCTGCCGCAGCAAAACAAGGTAAATGCCGGGGACAAGCTCAAGGGCCAGTTGCGTGCCGACGGCAAGCACGTCATCGTGATCGGCGGCGGAGACACTGGCTCCGACTGTGTGGGCACCAGCAACCGCCACGGCGCGGCCAGCGTGACGCAGTTCGAAGTCATGCCGCAGCCTCCGGTGCAGGAAAACCGCCCACTGACCTGGCCCTACTGGCCGCTCAAGCTGCGTACCAGTTCCAGCCACGATGAGGGCTGCACGCGCGAATTCGCCATTTCCACCAAGGAATTCCTGGGCGAAAAAGGCAAGGTGACCGGCCTGAAGACCGTGCACGTGGAGTTCAAGGACGGCAAGCTGGTGGAAATCCCCGGGACCGAGAAGGACTACAAGGCCGACCTGGTGCTCCTGGCCATGGGTTTCGTCCATCCCGTGGCGACCGTGCTGGAGGCTTTCGGCGTGGACAAGGATGGGCGCGGCAACGCCAAAGCAAGCACTGACTTCACGGGGGGCTACGCCACCAACGTGCCCAAGGTGTTCGCCGCCGGGGACATGCGCCGGGGACAAAGCCTGGTGGTTTGGGCCATCCGCGAGGGGCGGCAGGCGGCCCGCGCGGTGGACGAATTCTTGATGGGGGCCAGTGACCTGCCCCGGTAAAGGCACGGTAAAGCCAGGGCCAGGAGGGGCCTGGACTGATGCTCTTAGGTGTAATCCCTTATGATCCAAAGGCCGGACGATCTCCGGCCTTTGTTATTTATGTCCACCCCTCTTCCCGATTCTTTGCTGGAGTTCCGTCACCTGACCTTCGGGTATGGCGAGCGGGTGGTTCTGGACGACATCTCGCTCACCATTCCGCGGGGCAAGGTCACCGCATTGATGGGGGCTTCGGGCGGGGGCAAGACCACGCTGTTGCGCCTCATGGGCGGGCAATACCGGGCGCAGAAGGGCGAATTGTTGCTGCACGCCCGCAGCGGCACGCAGGACATCACGCGCATGGACCAGGCAGCGCTGTACCAGGCACGCCGTGGCATGGGCATGCTGTTCCAGTTCGGTGCGCTGTTTACCGACCTGAGCGTGTTCGACAACGTTGCGTTTCCCCTGCGCGAGCACACGGATCTGTCCGAGTCGCTGATTCGCGACATCGTACTGATGAAGTTGCACGCCGTAGGCCTGCGCGGCGCGCGAGATCTGATGCCGGCCGAGGTTTCAGGGGGCATGTCTCGGCGCGTGGCCATGGCCCGCGCCATGGCGCTGGATCCTGAGCTGTTGTTGTACGACGAGCCGTTTTCCGGGCTGGACCCTATCTCTCTGGGTACCGTAGCGCAACTGATCCGCCAACTCAACGACACCATGGGCTTGACCAGCGTGGTGGTGTCGCACGAACTGGAGCAGACCTTCGCCATGGCGGACTACGTCATCCTTCTGGCCAACGGGCAGATCGCGGCCCAGGGCACACCCGAAGAGGTGCGCACCAGCACCGATCCGCGCGTGGTGCAGTATGTGTTGGCCCAGGCCGATGGGCCGGTGCGGTTTCAATACCCGGGTGAGAGCGCCGAGCAGGATTTCGGTATTGCCGCGCGAGGTGCTGCATGAAATGGCTGGACCCGGCCGCAGTAGGGCACGCCACGCGTACCCAGATTGCCGACATCGGCAACGCGGCACGTTTGTTCGTGCGGCTGGTGACTCTGCTGGGTCCGAGCCTGAAACGTTT